>Ga0210019_1000064_pt1 | contig 147360 bp, 132 predicted proteins | sample CryGeyCG2114_020_2_FD_183969 | JGI IMG/M metagenome (GOLD analysis project Ga0210019, IMG submission 183969) | Groundwater microbial communities from aquifer - Crystal Geyser CG11_big_fil_rev_8/21/14_0.20 (SPAdes) (version 2) | ecosystem: Environmental > Aquatic > Deep subsurface > Groundwater...
GCACAACAAAGCCTTGAAAACACCGAAACGCTGCTGGAATATAGATATCACGAGCCATCACCACCCCTCCTTGGCTGAAATTAATTCATTACAAATCAATTCCACCAAATGAGCGGGTGGGGCTCAAACCCTCAATTTAACGCATTACATCCCAACTAATTCGGAAAAGATCCAGGAGCCGTCTTGACCTTCTCCGAATTCTCGTAATTATTCCAAGCCTTCCAGTCACCATCGAAGTTCAAGGCGCAAGGCTATCGAGCCAGTCAATACAGCCAGGCAAAATTAGTTTGGGCGCGTGAGCCTTAACAAAAGTCTTTTGGTCGTCGTTTAAGGGCCGATCAATTTGGGCAACGGCCACTTGAGATAGCAGCGTTAGGCCAGCAAAAATTACTAATAAAAGTTGTCTCATAAAGCGCTCCTTTTTTCTCTGAGGCGTATCTGAGGCGTAGTAAACACTTTGCAAACACCTGGGCCTTCTAGCCTAGATTGAGGAAAGTTCAAGGGGTACTCGCGTTATTTTTGTAGTTCTCAGATTCCGTTGGCAGCAAAAAACTCAAGAATATCTTGAAGATAGACTGCCTCGCCTAAAGTCGTAATAACGGTGCTGTGCCCAGCGCCCTCTACGGGAATCGTTGTGCGCAGATTTTCGATGGGTGCATTGAATGTAAAACGAGCATGATCGTTATAAGAAATCGTCTCGTCATCTGTTCCATGAAACATGAGAATTGGCGATGTAATCGATTTTAAGGCGGGAATATTGTCGAAGCTTTCATCAAACATAAAGCTAGAGGGAATGCCTAATTTTAAATTTTGACGAACCGATTGATCGCCACTGGCTGGGATGGATTCAGTGATCATGCCAATCGGCATCTCAACTTGTGTGGCCGTATAGAGTGCGAAAATCCCTCCCACGGAGAAGCCGTAATAAATAATCTGGTCGGGATCGATTTTATCATTTCGAGTTTTAAGGTAGGTCAAGGCATCGGCCGAATTTTGCTTAATTGCGGAAAGCGAAGATGATCCTTCAGATTTTCCATAACCCTGGAAATCAAAGATAAAAACATTCACGCCCAAGCCTAAGAGTGTGTCCAAGCGACTCACGTATTTGTCGATATCTTTATCATCGCCATGAAAATAAAGAATCGTCGGAACCGAAGTCGAGTCGGCTTCCAAGGCTGTTGGAGCTGTAGCCAAAACGCCGTAAATGGTACGCCCATTGGACTCAAAGCTGACTTCTTCGACGGTGGTTGTCGCTGTTTCAAAATTCAAGCTATAAGAACTTGTTTTTCGAGCATCAAAATACTCGCCATCCAATGAACAACCAGTGGAAAGGAAACTCAGAACAAATAAGGGCAATAGATTAGACTTCATCACTCTTTTCCGCCTCCAAATTGATAGCTAACAAAAAGATAGGGAGCCAGTACGCCTTGATCGGATCCAAATGCTTTCGGGTGATCCACAGAAGCTCGCTCAAAACTATGATTGAATCCGGACCATTTAAGCTCGAGACCGGTTTCTAGTTTGTCCGATACCTGAAAGGCCGAACCAACGAAAAACGTCATCGATTGGGGTGTCCAGACTCGGTCATTGTCGTGAAACTGAAACAAGAAATCCATTCCGCCATAAGGATTCCACCAAGAGATGTCGTAGCTCACGATGGGCGAAATGATCGGAAAGGCTGCAAAACTCTCCGCATCGGAAGCAAAAGCGAGCCGAGCATCCAAATAGAGCTCGGGAATCGGCCCAAGTTGCTTGAAGATTTCGTAGCCTGCACCCAACTCAGCGGCGAATGTCCGATAGAGCATGGCTGTCGGATGCAGGTTTCCATAAATATTAAGCCGCTCATTCCAACCGTAGGCATAGCCCATAACACCATAAGGCGCAGGGATACCGTGATAAGTGGGCCTCCAACCGACAGATGGGCCTGTGAACGACCAGTTCCAAGAGGTTTTCGGTTATGCGTCGCCCCACAGCCAACCATAAGACTGCAAGTCCCAAATAAGACGGGTAAATATAAAAAAAAGCTCTTCAAAACGCTCTTCATTGGTAGTGGGATATATTCATTCCGACTCAGCAGGTCAACGCTGCTATATAATCAATTTTGTTGGCCCTTCACAGCAGCAAAAAATATAAGCTATCGTGAGCTTGAGCTTAGAATTTATTCCGCGATAGTTCTTAAGACGGAAAGTAGAAAATGAGTATATCTCCCAAGGAACCAGACACCCCTAAAACCTCTAGACGATTGGCTTTTTTGGAAAGCATCTCACCAGAGTACCTCGAGAATTTGCACGAACAATTTGAAAACGATCCCGAATCGGTCGCCCCAGATTGGGCATTCTTTTTTGAGCTGGTGGATACCGCGGAAGAAGTCGCACACACAGGCAGTGAAAGTCCCGCACCAACTGAATCAAATGAAACATCTGCCAAATATTCACAGATCGCACTTGAGCTTAGGGTTCATGAATTAATTGAGGCTTATCGCATGAGAGGTCATCTATTGGCCAAGATTGATCCCCTTGGTCTTTATGAGCCTCCTATCGATCCGCATTTGGATCTCAATCTTTTTGGACTCGACAATATACCCGACGGAACTAAATTTCAGGTCGCCAAAGAAATCGGCCTCCCGTCGAGCAGCCTAAAGACAATCGTCGAGCATTTAAAAGCCACGTACTCTAACTTTATCGGCGTAGAGTTTCATTTTATTCGAGATGAAGAGCTTCGATCTTGGTTGATGGAAAGAATTGAGACGAATCACAATCAGACGAATTTTAATTCTGAGCAAAAAATTAGAATTTTGAAGCATCTCTTTCGAGCGAGTATTTTTGAAAGCTTCTTGCAAAACAATTATACCGGTCAAAAGCGTTTTTCACTCGAGGGCTCTGAATCGCTCATCCCGGCTTTAAAACAGGTCATCAACGCCTGTGCCGACCTGGGCGCGAAAGAAATTGTGATTGGAATGGCCCATCGAGGACGACTGAATGTTTTGGCCAATGTCATGGAGAAACCCTATCAAGAAATCTTCAAAGAATTCGAAGGAGCGGAACTTCCCGAGTTAGCCGAGGCAACCGGAGATGTGAAATACCATCAAGGTTATTCAAGCGATGCGGAAAGTTCGAACGGTCAGAAAGTACATCTATCCTTGGCACCTAATCCGAGTCATCTTGAATGGGTCAATCCCGTTGTCGAAGGCGTAACTCGCGCGAAGCAAGATACAAAATATAGTGGCGATCGGAAAAAAGTTGTTCCGATCCTAATCCATGGCGATGCGGCGATCATCGGACAAGGTGTAGTTCCTGAAACTCTCAATTTGGCGAATCTTAATGGCTATCGAACGGGCGGTACGATTCATATAGTTATCAATAATCAAATTGGTTTTACAACCTTGCCGCATGCTTCGCGATCCTCCCTCTATTGTACGGATCATGCCAAAGCCTTTGGTGCGCCGATATTTCATGTCAATGGCGATCATGTTGAAGACGTCGTTCATGCGATAGGCTTGGCCTGTGAGTTCCGAATGAAGTTTGGGCGAGACGCTTTTGTCGACATCTGGTCCTACCGAAAATATGGCCATAACGAAGGCGACGAACCGCGATTCACACAACCCGTCATGTATAAAGTTATTGAACAACATCCTTCTCCACTCGAAATCTACATCAAACGGTTGACTGAGGATCCGAATGTCTCTCAAGACGAAGTTGATAAATTTTCGAAAGGCTTTAAAGAAGAGCTCGATCGAAAGCGGGCAGAGATCAAGGACAGCCCGAGAATTCTGAAGGCTGATATGTTTCGAGGTCTTTGGCAGGGTTTTGAATTGTCGAGCGAGCCTAAAATGATCGCACCGGTGGATACTTCCGTTAAAGAAGCTGACTTTGAGAAAGTCATTGAATGTATTCACCATATTCCATCCGATGTTTCGCCCTTGCCTAAATTCAAAAAAATGCTGGAACTTCGAAAGAAGAAAATCCTAGAGAACGACGAAATTGACTGGGCGGTTGGTGAACAACTCGCTTTTGGGTCCCTCATTCTTGAAAACTTTCCGGTTCGTCTAAGTGGGCAAGATTCTATCCGCGGGACCTTCAGTCAGCGACATGCGGCCATGAGGGACATTCAAACCGGTACGCGATATTATTTTTTGCATCATCTGGATCCGAACGCCGCTAAATTTTATGTATACGATAGCCCCCTGTCAGAAGCCGCAGTTTTAGGCTTCGACTATGGTTACAGTGTGGCTCAACCCAAGTCGTTGGTTCTGTGGGAAGCTCAGTTCGGTGATTTTGCTAATAGTGCGCAGGTTATTATTGATCAGTTTTTCGTAAGCGCCGAAAGCAAATGGTATCGGATGAGTGGACTTAGCCTACTTCTTCCTCATGGCTACGAAGGCCAAGGTCCCGAGCATTCGAGTGCGCGACTAGAAAGATTTTTGCAAATGGCGGCTCAAAATAATATACAAGTCTGCTATCCAACTACCCCGGCGCAGTATTCACATCTCTTGCGAAGGCAAGTTCATCGTAAGTTTAGAAAACCCTTGATCGTAATGGCCCCCAAAAGTCCCCTTCGAATGCCTGAGGTCGTTTCAAAGAAAGCTGATTTTTTGAATGGGCACTTTCATAATATGCTCATTGATCGACCAAAAAATAAGCCGAAGCGCGTCATTTTGTGCTCGGGAAAGATCTATTGGGACCTAGCGAGGGAAGCTAAAGCGAAGAAAATCTGGGACGAAATCACGATCGTAAGACTCGAACAAATTTACCCTCTCGATAAACAACAGCTTCTTGATCTAAAGAAAGAATATCCAGACTCGGGCTGGTTTTGGGTTCAAGAAGAACCCAAGAATATGGGGGCTTGGAGTTTTATAAAATTGAATCTTTTAGAATTGGATATTCCTATAAATTATGTGGGCCGATTGGCGACAGCTTCCACGGCAACGGGTTCTCATTTAAAACATGAAAGAGAACAGAGACAACTCACCGAAGAAGGTCTAGGCTTATAGTGTTATGGGCGCTGTAGTTGATGTCGTTGTACCCGCGGTCGGTGAATCCGTTTCTGAGGGAGCTATCGGAAGATGGTTCTATAAGGACGGGGATATTGTCGAAAAAGACAAGCCTCTTTTTGAATTGGATAGCGACAAAGCATCCATGGAAGTCACAGCAAGCGAATCCGGAAAACTAAAAATATTAGCGACAGCGGGCGAGACCGTGAAAATCGGAGCGACGGTAGCTAAAATTGACGTTAGCGAAAAAATAAGCAATGGAAACGGGGCAGGAAAATCAAAAAAAACTGCAAGCTCTCCTCAAGCCATCGACCCAAAAGCTCCAAAAGTAGAGACATTATCCGCGACTCCCGAAGCTTCTCTTAATCAAGAAAAGTGGGAGGATACGGAAATTCGTCGGTTTACTCCGAGCCAGCGCAAAGCCATTCGACATGGTGAAATGAAACCAAATGCATCCACGGCTGGGCTCGTTGATGATGAGAAACTTAGCCGCAGTCCGATGAGCTCATTGCGGCGAACGATTGCTCAGCGCTTATTGCATTCCCAACAGAGCACAGCAACCCTGACAACTTTTAATGAAATTGATATGAGTCAGTTGCTTAGCGTGCGAAATGAACTGAAAGATGAATTTCAGAAAAAATTTGAAATCAAATTGGGCTTTATGTCCTTTTTTTCAGCGGCCGTTGTGGCGGCGATCAAAGACTACCCGCTTGTAAACTCTCATATCGATGGAAGCGATATTGTGGCGCCCTCCCATATCAATTTGGGGATTGCTGTTTCAACGGATCGAGGCCTTGTGGTGCCCGTTATCCGACGAGCGGAAAGCCTGAGCTACGCCCAGCTTGAAAATGCGATTGCTGGATTGGCTGACAAAGCAAGAAATGGAAAGTTGAGTATTCCCGAAATGCAAGGTGGAACCTTTACACTTACCAATGGTGGGGTTTTTGGGTCCTTGCTCTCGACCCCCATTTTAAATCCGCCTCAAAGTGGAATCTTGGGAATGCATAAAACTGAACACCGCCCCATGGCCATTCAAAAAAAGGATGGAACTTGGTCGGTGGAAGTTCGACCGATGATGTATGTCGCTTTAAGCTACGACCATCGACTAATTGATGGTGCGACCTCCGTCGGCTTTTTGATCCGGGTTAAGGACTATATTGAAAATGTCACCAAAGAGCTGGTAATGGCCTAGTGGTCTGTCAGACCACTAGTTGCCTATTCTGAAAGCTTACAAAATTCGTCATTAACTTCAAAAACTGTCCTTCGGCGACAAAGTTTGACCGCCCGCCCTTTTGGACAAACTCAGTCAAATTTAGAAAGTCCTTATTATACTAGCAACTTTCGTTGTCGGTGGCTGCGAACCAAAATTGCATTAGGGAAGCTTGCGGTGGAGGTCCCAAAGTGAGCGATTCCAATAGTGCCTCTCTAAAAACTTATATCAAACACCTCGTACGTACTGACACAGAGATCTTCCTTAAGGCCTGTCGAGAACTTAAAGCTGAGCTAGCTCAAAGGCTTACTCAAACCCACATGGAACATCCCGAGCTAATCCCTCTTAAGATAAAGGATTTGGATCGAGTATTTGAAGATCTCTCCGATATGCGAGAGGTTTTAAATATCAGAGCGCCCAGCTTAGTGTCTGGTTCGAAGGATGCGGCTGTCTCAAAAAGCCCGGATAAAGTTAAGGACCTCGAGTTAGAGTGCATTGTTCCCGACACTGATCTTAGTTTTCAAGAAGTTCTCAGACAAGCCGAGGCGGCTTTCAAATCAAAAAGCTACGAGCAAGCCTTGAAACATTTTGAACAAATGGGCATGGAAATAAAGAAGTGCTCAAGCAATATAATTCTCAGAGCCGGCACAGCCGCCTTTTATTCTGATCGACTTGCCGTTGCTGAAGAGTACTCTAACGAAGTTTTGTCTCGAGAAAAATCAAACGTTCAGGCATTAACTCTTAAGGCAATGGTCTATATGAAACGAGAAAAATTTAGTTATGCCTTCGACCTTCTGACTCAAGCTCACCGACTTAACCCCCACTCTCAAATGATTGAGAAGTTTCTCAAAATGACGAGCCAGCAGCTACAGTCGCGAATGACCTGTGGATTCACAGAGAGCTCAAAGGCTAATCAAGAAGCTAAACGACGATGGCAACGAGCGCCGATCAATGGAAGTGTTCAAATCAACTCGCTGGATGACCATCTTGTCAGAACACATCGCCTGCTTTCCCTCTCGGCGGGAGGTTGCCTTATTGAAGCTGAAGATTGTCCGGAAGAATTCCAAATTATCATTCAAATTTCCGGCGAACAAAGCATCTGGACACTTTGTCGAAAGCTTTACGCCGTCGATGGAAAATATCTTGGCCTGCAGTTCATTAAGATTTCAAAGGAAGATGAAAAGTATATCAATTTTGAGGTTGGGCGGGCATTAAAGTTTCGAGCCGCCTAACACCCGGCCATGACAAATGGCATCAAGGTCTTAGCACTTGGCCCCACAATGCGATTCCCCCTATACTAAATACTCATGCTTTCAGAGCTAATCCATAAGCACAGCCCCGACACCCTATACATCGAAAGCGACCGGCATAAATTTAGAGCCGACGCGAAGAATTTATTTTTCTACCATCTCAATCGGACCGGCGGCTTAACCTTCTTCAACCCTATAGTTATCGCCTGTAATTTTACGAATCAGCTTCTAGCAAGGACGGGGCGCAACCAGCCAATAAAAACGGCTCGAGTCGATGAGACCGGGCCGAGCCTCTCAAACCTCCTGGCTCATGATTTTCGATTTATATCAGGTCATGTGGAGTTTGGTTTTCACAAGCATTTAAAGACTGCCTCTAGTCTTGCTACGATCGTACGGCAGCCCGTCGCTCGGGTCACGTCAGAGTACACACGAGACTGTATGCGCACCGGTCAAAATCCTCGCGAAGAAGAATTTGTTGAATATTTTAGAAATAAAACAAATCAAAATAGAATGTGCAAGCTACTTCATCCCCAGGCCTACAATCCTTCAATCGTAAAGCCAGATGAAAATACATATCAGGCTCAAAACCGAGGGCTCGAAGACAGTTTGGCGGTCATTCAAAATCTAAAAGAAAATTTTGATCACTATATTTTAAACGAAGAAATTCCTAGCCTACTGTAAGAAATAGCGTCGGTTTATGGACTGTCCAACTTCCTTATGCAAAATTTTAACCAAACTTTGGACGGATTCAGGCTTGATTCGACAGCCTTTCGAGACGAAATTTTGGAATTAAATCGAGAGGATGAAAAGCTATACGATTTCGTAAAAAACAACTCTACGATCGCTAAAATTAACAAGTCTTCAAATCCTTTAAGAAGCGAAAGGCTTTCCATTATCGCGGAGAATGGTAGTGCCCAACTGTCCAGTCAACTGTCAGCCTATATTTTAACCACAGATTTCATAAATCTTCTTCAAAAAGACCCCGTCCATCATAGTTCACCAAAGATATTGATCCAGAAACTTAGCCAAAGATATTCTTAGGAATCAAACTTCGGCAGGCGGCAATTCAAATATTCGCCCCTGCTCACAGTAATTGAGGCGACCCAATCTACCCACCAAAGCTAAGGCTGGCGCGTTAACATGGGATTTATCATCGAGAATCCCCTCACGATTGATATGGATTGCTAAGACTTCCCCCACGACCAACTGAGTATTCCCCGCCTTCGTACCCAATGACACAATGTCCATCAATTTACATTCAATATTGACCGCGGCCTCCGCCACTCGAGGGGCTTCAACAAATCTTGAGAGGGCTGCTGTCAATCCAACCTTCTCAAATTCATTAGTTTCAAAATCATAATTGGCCGAACTTTGATGCATAGGAATTATAAGATCCGATGTCACAACATTATGAACAAAGCATTTTGTTTCTTCGACATTTCGGAGGCTATCCTTTTTGGAAGGGTCTTGTTTCAAGCTCGGGCAAAATCCAATTAAACAGGGATTCATACTAAGCATATTAAAAAACGAAAACGGTGCAAGATTGTGTATGCCTGATTGAGATATCGTCGATATCCAACCAATGGGTCTCGGTCCAATGAGGCCAATCATTACTTTATAAAGCTCGCGTGCCTCCGTACGACCCGCTTCAATAATAGTGCATCCCGTCACGAACTCACTTTCCAAGATGCCCAATAGTCCGGTAACTCAAGAGTTCGAGCGAAACTTGAAACCTTTAACGGCTTTTTGGTGTCTATCATGACAGCGATTTCGTTCGTACGCTTCATTGACTGTTGATTCTTTAAAGCTTTTGGATGTGGGCCGTGATTTATTCCTCGAGGATGCATTGTAATATAGGCCTGCCCCATATTGTCACGACTAAAAAAGTCTCCGGCATGATAAAAGATAATTTCATCGTAATCGATATTCGAATGATAAAATGGAACTTTTAAAGCACCTTCAGGCTCTTCGAGTGGTCTTGGCAAAAATGTACAGATGATAAACTGTGGCGTTACAAAAGTGCTATTAATACTCGGCGGAAGATGCGCCACTGAACTCATGGCCGGTGCAATATCACTGACAGACAACGCAAACGGGTAGAGTGTCCCACACCAACCCGCAACCGCTCGAAGATCATAGGGATACGTAATATCTGTTAATTTTCCGTCCTTCTGAACACGAACAACACAAGAGCCTTCTGATGACGTATCCACAAGCTGAGGCGAGCGAATCCCCTCTTCATGGTACAAGGCTTGCTGACCCATGATGCCCGTATCAGGTTTTTTGTAGTAGTCCTGAAAACTTTCGATCCTAATCAAATAAGTCTCTTCGTTCAGGCGAAGTCGATAGCTCACGCCCTTAGGAATTGATAGATAATCACCCGGTTTAAACTGAATCTCCCCAAAGGGACTCTCCAAAGCTCCCAAACCCTTGTGGATAAAGATAATTTCCGACGCGTCGGCATTTCGAAAATAAATCGGCGAGGTTTTAGAAAAGCGATGCAAATGCATCGCCATATCATCATTCCAAAACAAAACTCTACCCGACTGATAAAAATCCAAAGTTTCGGCAGCTTCTAAAGATTTGTAGCACTGAGGCTTTAAATATTCCTCGGGTGCCTCAGATACCCTCGGCCATTGAAAGGAACTCTTTTCAATCTTCGACCAGCCAGTCGGAGCCTGTCGATGATAGAGGTGCGCGACCGGACCAAAGAACCCATCCAAGCCCAACTCTTCTTCATACGTATTAGGCGGCAAATTAAGATGTGGGCGTTCGGCGACTTGCCCCTGTTTTTTATAAAATCTCACAAAACACCTCTTCGTCTTTGATCAAGCTCAATGGATTCAAAAAGCGCCTGAAAGTTTCCTTCTCCGAAACCTTGGTTTCCTTCTCGCTGAATCAATTCAAAAAAGAAACCTCCAAACAAATTGGCGGTAAAGATTTGCAAGAGGTATCCTGACTGATCTTGATCGACAAGAATTCGTAACCTAGCAAGATCCGAAAAAGATTCCCGAACTTTCACCCGCTTAGGGGCTAACTCATAATAAGTGTCAGGAATATCCAAAAACTGAACATTGTTTTCAGGGTCCTTCATTACAAGATCCATAGTTTGAATAATATTGGGAGTCAAAAGAGCCAAATGCTGAACGCCCGGCCCACGATGAATCCCAATGTACTCTTGAATTTGAGATTTTTCATCCGTTGCTTCATTAAAAGGAATCTGAACTCCAAAGTTGGGGGAGCGAGTCACCCAAGAATTCAAGCCCGTCATCGAGGTTTTAATATTAAAAAACTGCCCGCGCTCCAAAACAAATTTGGAAAGATAATCACAAACGGTACTTTCTAGTTTTCCCATATCAACATTGACGGTATTGTGATCAAAACGCTCTACGCCTCGCTTGATAGGAAATTTTGAAAACGAAGACTTGGAAGTAATCGTATGGCGCATCTGACCTGTTCCCTCGATCACAAGGGGTTCGGACCCACGCGCCTCCTCCAGAATAAAGCTCAGATCAAATACTGTATCGCCGTGGAGCTCATAATGTTTTTTGGCTTCGGGGTGATCAGGCTTGTAGAGGACAAAAACCGCATCCCCACTTCCCCATATGGAGTGAGGATTTTTAAAGGATTCAGGCGCCGACTCGCCCTTCACAAATCCCAGGACTTTAATGGAATTTTCAAAAGCTGGAATATCTTTACAGGTTACTTTGACATGATCATAAGCTCGAATACGTATGGGTGTAGACATGCCACTTTTTAGTAAGCAGTCTCACACCCGGTCAAGCCCTGTCGGTCACGAAGAAAGAAGATCTTCGACCCGATTCCGGTCAATCTGACGAAAGGCGGAGGATGCCTCCGAAGGATTAAGATCCATGAACTCCCCCACGCGGTCGGCCATGGCCATTATTTGATCATCCTCGAGCCGCGGCTGCCTACCTTCAGCAACCCTTTCGAAGGAGTCCAAAAGGGCCCCAGCTCGCTCCTCGTCGATATTGGAGTGTAGCTCCGCAGCTGTAAGCCCTGAATCTTTGATGGCCTCGGTTATCGACGCTAAGGTCTTGGACAATTTGGCATCGACCCAATCGCTCGATGCGGCCTTAGAATTTTTTTCTAGCTCCGCCGCATTTTCCTTTTGTGCACGAACTTTTTGGATATCAACTGGATTTCCGGATCCACCGCCTTGAATTTTCATTATCGTTCTCCTTATGACCCACTTCTATTTGCGAAATACCTAAAACTTTCTAATCCGTATTCTTTAAGGGCTCTAACAGATCTTGCACCTTAGAGAGCGTAACATTGGCCTGCGCTAAAGACGCTACACTAGCATCTTGCAAAAACTGAGCCATGGCAAGGTTGGCGATCTCTAACGCGAAATCGGTCCCGCCTACAGCCTCTTTTGTAGTTTCGAGATTGGTTTCGCTCTGCACCAAAGTATTTGCTGTGCTGCTCAGGCGACTATGGACAGCGTCAATATTCGCACGAAGTGTCGAAATATCGGCGACAGTTGACTCGAGTATTTTGACCGCCAAACTCGCGTCATCAGCCGTGCTGAGATCAATATGCTGAAATGATGTGCCCGCATCTAGATTGTAGCTGCCCGAAGTAATGTCAATGGCATCCTCTGGACTCGTTCCACCGATTACGATCCTGTCCGAAGAATAGAGCTGGATCGCCCCCGTCGCATACCCATCACTTCCAGAGGAAAGTGTGGCCATGCTTGTACCATCAAACAGACTGCCCCCCTCATTGGCGCTGATATCGAATACGTCAAAGATATTGTTCGTTGAAGCATTCGAAATCTGCAGCTGAATATTGCGGCCATCCTCAGCTTCGAGAATAATCTCGCCACTCCCATCAATACTGGCCGTAACCCCGGTCGTGCTCGAATGATCATTGATGGCATCGGCGAGCTGGCTTGCGTCTCCAATGGTTCCCGTTATGCTGACTCCATTGATTAGAAAGTCGCCATCCGTAAGGCTTCCCGTATAGGTTCCAGGCCCTACAAAATCGGAATATAGAGTTTGTATAGTTGCTAATGCTTCGGCCTTTACGCCTGTTTCATTAGATTTTGCGTTGATCGCATTGGCTTTCGATAGCGCTGAGACTCCAATACCCGCAGTACTATAACCATCATCCGTACTGGCATTTATATAAACATTATTGATCTGCAGACTGTTGGTATCGCCTATGGCATAGGCTCCAGAATCTTGGGCCCCGGAAATTATCGAAAGCTTACCAAGAACTGTTGATCGAGCATCCCCGATGCTGAAGCTAAAATTCTGTCCGGCGTTAGCTCCAGTCTGAACGGTTTTCGAACCAAAGCTTCCATTCAATAGATTGAAGCCATCATAACTGGTGTTACTAGCATAACTTTGAAACTGCTCCATCAGGATGTCAGCTTCCTGTTCGATCAAGGCGCGATCTTCCGACGAAATACTGGAGTCCGCAGCTTGGGTCGCCAGATCTTTAAGGGAAGTCGCAATATCCTCCATATTTTGGAGAGCATTTGAGGCTTCCGTCACAAGACCTAGAGTTTTATCAATATTGTAACCGGCCTGATACATTCCCCTGAGTTGACTGTCGAGTCGCTCTACAAAACGCTGATTAATAGGATCATCGGTGGGAGATACAAAACGACTACCTGAAGCTAAGCGCTGAATGGAGTCCGACGCTCTTTGACTGGCGCGATTTAAACTGCGCGAGATCGACATGAACAACGAATTGTTGATAGCCCCAAACATAGTTACTCAAGGCTTTACTTCGACGCTACGCGTCAAAACTTGAGTAACAATCTTTGTCACTCCAAAATATTCAATTGTTTCATGCAGTTACTAATTAAAAATGGCTTTTTCTTCGAGGAAGCTTTTTTCGCAAATCGGAACGATTTGATCCAATTTTGCCGAATCAAGACCAAGGATTTTGGAACCTTCTAAGGCATCCAATTTAACATCTGGAACTCTGTCCTTATAACCAACCCCCAAGAGTCGACACAATTCGACAGCAACCTCGACGCATGCCAGAGCCGTTCGGAGATCCTCATCAGCCTTCAAGACTTCTTCTTTTGCATTTGGATCCAGTCTCGACAATTGATGAAAGCGAATAATCTTCGAGATATTCTCGGGCAATCCCCAGCGAGTGATTACGCCGTAACCGACTTCAGGATGCGAATACTTAAAAACTTTTTTCTCAGCTTCGGCAAAAGTTGTACCGGTATTGTAAACATTCTTCATCACCTCGGTATAAGCCTTGGGACATTCATTATTCATAATCGCCTTGCCGACATTATGAAGAAGCCCTCCTACAAAGGCTAACTCTCCCACGGCTGGTCGCTTTCCTTTGGCTAAGAGCCGAGCAAAAATCGCCGTTCCGACGCTACCATCCCACATCAGCTGTTCAGTAATTCCAAAGCGCTTATGCACGGCTTTACTTGAGGAAGCAACAACTAAGGATCGAACGCTTTTATAACCCAAAATGACAATTGCATGCTGAACGGTTTTAATTTCTTGGCGAAGACCATAAAAGGCCGAATTGGAAATTTTCAAAATGCGGGTCGTTATATTAGCGTCCTTTTCGATAACGGAAGCCAAATCAATAGCTGTCGTGCTCTCTTTGGAGACTAGCTCCATGACCTTTCGCGCGGTCTGCGGCATCATTTGGAGATCACCGGCCTTCTTAATCAGCTCATCTAAAGTGGGAAGGGTTTCCGTGGAAAGAGTTACCATATAAAAATAATAGACGGCCTTGAGCTTCAAAACCATCTCGAAGTTTCAAGATGGCGGTGCATCAATCGCCTATTCGTGACCCATTCTCTTCTTTTCTTCTTCCGAATATTTTTTGTACAAAATCTCCCAGTCTCTGGACTGTTCCAAGGGTGGGGAGGATAGTGTCGAAATCTTTTTTCTTACTTTTTCGTCTATAGCATCTTCTTGTTCGAAGAAGGCCTTTAAAACTTGTTTAAAAAACTTTGGACCATCATCCTCATCGGGAAAATCCATTAAATCATCGTCATAGAGTTTATCTGCAATCAAATGCCCCATATGAGAAATCTTATCGGCACTCATTCTGCCCTGCGACGAACCCGAAAGAATGAAATCCTTTTCTTTAGCGATCTGGTTCTTGATCATGTATATCGCCTTGGACTTCTGGATACCTTCGTATTCATGAGCCCGATCAGATAAAAGTTTCTGGGCCTGATCTTCGATGCGACGCTCCTCTTCGAAGTGTTCACGTAAGACGGTTTCGATCGCCTCAAAGATTTTAGCCCGAGGAACCTTGAATGTGTTTTTTGAATCCTCAAGTACTTTGTTCCCGCAGTTGGTCGCCAAAAGCTTGATTTCTTCAGGTTTTAACCTCATGTACTGAGTTTATAGCCCAAGTGTTTGACAGACCAGGTTTTGATTCCTAACTTTTACAAATGGCCACAAAAAGGGACTATTACGAGGTGCTGGGGCTCGAGCGCACGGCCGATGAAGTTGTGATTAAGAAAGCCTATCGAAAGCTAGCACTTGAGTACCATCCCGACCGAAATCAAGGCGAAGAAGCAGCTGAAAAATTTAGAGAAGCCCAAGAAGCCTATGACATCCTAAGTGATAACGAAAAGCGAAGTCTTTATGACCAGTTTGGCCATGCCGGGTTAAAAGGTCGCTTTTCTACTTCGGGCTTTGGCCAGGGTGAGGACATCTTTGAAGGATTCCAGACTATCTTTGAAGACTTTTTCGGCGGTGGGCGTCGACAACGACAGTCCCAAAGGGGGCGTGACCTTCGCTATCGAATGAAGATTGGTTTCTGGGAGGCCGTTCAGGGGGTCAAAAAAACAATTGAAATTGAACGGGCTCAGTCATGTTCGATATGTGAGGGCTCAGGTTGTGAGAAAGGCTACAAAGCAGAGACCTGCCCAACTTGCGATGGTCGAGGTCAAGTAGCCGTTCGGCAAGGCTTCTTTTCAATAGCGCAAACCTGTCCGCATTGTGAGGGCGAGGGAAGGATTATCAAAAAGCCATGCAAGACTTGCAAGGGTCGTGGACTTGAGCAGAAAACATCGGAGCTTGAAGTCAATATACCTGCCGGCGTGGATACTGGAATCCGACTTCGGCTTCAAAATGAAGGCGAGGCGGCTCCTCGAAGTGGTGGCCTGGGAGATCTTTATGTTGAGATTGAAGTGGAAAGCGATCCAAATTTTGAGCGCGATGGTGCCGACCTCTATACGAGAGTCTATATTCCTTTCTCTACGGCTGTAATGGGAGGCACGATTGACGTTCCGAGTCTTCAAGGAAACAAATCGATTAAGATCTCCAAACATCTTAAAACTCCACATGTTGAAATTCTAAAAAACGAAGGTGTTCAGGACTTGCGAAGTGATCGCCGCGGAAATTTGTATGTTGAGCTGCAAATACATACACCTGAGGAACTAAGCGAACGGGGCCAAGAAATTCTTAAAGAGCTTGAACAAGAACTCATCTCGGAAGCCTCAGACAAAACTAAAAATGAAAATTCAAAGAAGACTTCTTCTAAGAATAAATCAAAGAAGAAGTCCGGATTCTTTGGCGGGGTGTTTTAACTTCCTCGTTACAGCGTGAGTGACAATCTAAGTCCAATCGTACGAACTTCGTCGATGCTTGCATAACTCCCAGCTTCTTTGGCTGCGACATACACATCCATTTCGAAGAAGGGAATATTAATTCCCATCCCGCCAGTAATATACCCCTGGCTTACGCCCGCACGAATGGCCCAAAACTTCCAAAGTAAGGCTTCCGCTCCGAAATGTAGTTTATTCCAAATCGCCTTCTCGTCAGTTACATTTCGAAAATCCAAAGCCCATGCCGTCTCGACAAAACGCCAAGAAGGTTGAACAGCCATTCCGACTGAAACACTTTGCTTAATATCGGCAGGAAGGTTCTTGTCCGTCATGACGCGAGTGTTTCCGATGTCCTGATAGGTAACACCAAAACTAGGTTTCCATTGCTTAACAAAGCGAGAGTAAAACCCATCCGCCGGTGAACCATAAGTTTGAAGCCAATATTTTGCGCCCGCATCAACCGCAACACCCATGGCAGTTCTTTTCGCGGCGTCGTTTCCAAAAATCTGATTTTGGACCGAGGATCCAGCGTTCTTACCTGCCGCCACATCAAGGACACGTTGGTCATAATTTTCGAATGGAGATACTCGGTACATGGGGCGAAGCGTCGCTCCAACTTGAATGCTGTTATTATCAAATCCGTAACCACCCGACAAAATAGCACCAGCCGTTATTGACGTGTCCCCTGCTTCCATCAACTGATTTGATCCAAGGCCACCCATTCTAAAATTATCGTCCGCTAAGGTGTCGAAGAGCAGTCCAAAGTGCATATAGCGACGAGTATAAGAAGGGTAAAGATTCATCCGCGTTCGGTAAGAGCTAGAACCAGCTTCCCGAAGAAATTTTTCTAGAGCCGCTTTCTTTGCAGCCGTATCATTTCCGTCTCGCGCGTCATTATAGTCAAGGCCTGTTTGAAGCGTGTCCACGGCAAAGGGCACTTCAATAAGCACTGGAAAGAGTTGCCAGTCGGTCCCTTCTACATCGGCCAAGCTGGCCGGGTTCATCATGGCAGAATCCTTATCCCCCGTCAGGGCAAGCCCCGCGCCACCCATCATTTGACCTCTCGGCCTTTCGTTCGATGATATAGGGTCCGCCTGAAGCGCTGAAAAACTGAAACAAACAATTCCTATAATTATTAATACTCTCATCGCTTTCCCCTTAGTTGGTCTGAGTCACAAGATAGTCGCATAGATCGTTAATATCCGACTGGCCCGTCAAGCCAGAATCGACATCAGACTGAATATTCTGAACAAAATCATTGAAGGCATTATTGCTAGAATCAGGAGCACCCAAATCCGGAATCGGAACCCCTGAATCCAAAGCATCATAAGCGGAAGGATCGTTTTCGATCTTGGTCTTTAACTCATTATCGTCCAGCCCAGCTTGAGCAAATTGAGATCGAGCTTCAATCAGAACAGTCGCAAACTCGTTGGCTCCAGTCGTATCTAAGTCGCAATCCGCGGCGGCAAATTCGCCGCCAGCATCTTCTATGGCCAACAAACCTGAATCCGATGCAGCTATTACGAGAGAATATAAAAACTTTCCAATCCCATAACTAAAATGAAGGCCCGATCGATCACGCAAAAGATGTGGCGTCGTCGCATCAATAGCCTGAAAGTCTGCATCCTCCAACAAGATCTCAAGCTGCGCAAAGCCAGCCGCCAAATGAACCTTAGCCGCTGCCCCATCAAAGCTCGCACCAAGGGCGCCCTTGAGGACCTGCACTGTATCATCTGAATCCTTGTGAACAAGATTGGAGATGATCTTAGGCGCTGAAATTCTTGCACGCGCCACCTTCGCTCCCATAAAAAGTCGATTGGCTTCGATCCTTGTCTTCATATCTGTTGAATTTAGATAGGGCGTGACAAGACTCTCCGCCTTAGCGCCATCAGCCGCACTTCCTCTTCCATTCAAATAGGCTGCCTCTTCAAAGTCTGCGTCTTGCCCAGCACACGCCATGAAAACTAAGGAAACTCCCATCAGCAAAAGTATGTTCTTTATCGGCATGATTAAACTCCTTCTTGAAGTCCTATTGTCTGATTGGCGTCTTAAGCTTGTCTAGTTTTTTATTCTCTTAATCTCGTAAGCTTTACGATAAGATTGTTTTAATGGATGACCCCAATGAATTTGGTGGACAGTCAAGTGTTGAGACTTTGCGTCTATTGATGCAGTTTCGAAAACTTGACGCTAAAGCGGTGATGGGTTTGAGTGCTGACGAGTCAAAACTCTATACCGATTTGTCTGCTCGACTTGGTAAGCTCATTGATCCAAAGAGTCAGAAGGTCATTCAGCGCCGCAAGAATTTACGCATCTCAACAAATATTGAAGTCAATCTAAAGAGTGGTAAAGACTTTGAGAAAGTTTATATCAAAAACATTTCTGGCGGAGGCGTTTATGTTGCGACCAAAAGTCTGCATCCAATTGGAAGCCTAGTGAGCCTTAACATCCATATCGCCGATCAGAAAAAAGTCATTGACGTACAAGGATGCGTCAGTTGGCTCAATCCTCAGGGGGTGGATCAATTACCCCCGGGAATGGGCGTACGCTTTATCGACCTAACACCGGCTCAGGAGGAACTCATACGATCCTTGGTCCGAAATCGCCTTGAGGAAGAGCTCGGCAAAAAGAAAGACTAGAAATTTGTGTCAGATTGGGTGAAATTTCAACAAAAACTCTTTCGTCAAGTTCAGCAAGAAATCAGACCACTCCTGCACTCTCAGTCGGTATCACTAAAAAAATATGCCTCGGAGTATAGAAAAGATCTTTCAAGATTAAAGCTAAGCTCTCGAAAGGAATTCGTCCAAAGTCTGAATGCTTCAGATATTTGTTTTTTTGGAGATTTCCACAGTCTTCCTCAAAGTCAACGAATTCTTCTAAGGCTATTGAGAGATAAGAAAGTGCGACCCCCAAAGAGTATCGGATTTGAAATTTTCTCAGATTCTTCAATTCAGCGAATTGGTAAAGCTCGATCAACCGAACAAATTAGAAAAATACTCAATGAGCTCGAAATCGAAAAAAAATGGGGCTCCTCAAGCGAGACGTACTTGGAGCTTCTTTCACTTTGTAAAGCTAACAGAATCAAATTAGTCGGACTCTATTCCTCTAGTCCCACATTAAAAATTAGAGATCGAAGCGCAGCGCAGACACTTAGCGAACTCAAAGGAAAGTCTTGGGTACTTTTCGGCGAGTTTCATTGTGCTCGACAGCATTTGCCCTTCGAAGTGGCTGCTCTGAATGCTAATCTCGAATTGATGATCGTCCAGCAAAATAGCGATGCACTAGAAAAAAAGTTTTTAGCTAAACGAATACAAAGTAAAGATCTGATTTTTTGTGATCTCAGCAAAGCTCAAATTCCACTCTTTTGCATTCTTCATACGCCCCTATGGGTTAAATGGCAGAGCTATTTAGATGCTCATATTATTCAACGTGACGACACCTCACCTCTTGATGCTCAGGAGCAAATCTCTTGGTGTCTGAGAACTCTTTTGGATTTTTTAGAAGATAGCCGCTATGCGACACCGGTTCCACGAGAGGAAGTGCTCGATCTTAGCGTCCTAAGCTCCCACGACGAAGACTTCTTTGAATCGCTAAGTGCTCTGAACAAAAAGGAAAAGAAATGGGTTCTCTCCCAGCTCGAAGTCTCTCGAGTTGCGATACTCGCACATAGGAGACGAATTTTTTTAAGCGAAATCTCAGTCAATTCCTGCGCACAGGCCGCAGGGGCCTATCTCTATGCTACATGGACAAATATGTCAGGTGTTACGCCTGAATTTTTTCAAAGAGCTTTATTTGAATCGATTTCGTTTTTGTTATCAAAAATTCTCAATCATAGTCGAAAATCAAAAACCTGGAAAGAATGGCGATCGGTGGCCCATGCTCATCGCAGTCCTGAGATCACCGCCATCTTGAAAAGCTCCAATTTCAGCCGAGATTGGACGCATCGAAAGTCCATGCTTCGCAGCATTTCTCCTTATCATGATCGAGCGGCTCAATGTCTGGGTCGTGCTCTCGCCGATTTAGTGTTTGAAGCCTTTTTAGTTGGAGAATTTTCAAAGGCACGTCTATTGAGAATCTTAATAACAGAGCGACATGATTCTCTTTCGGCTTTTGAGACGCTCGTGGAGCTTAAATCAGTCGGAAGAATTTTTGAGTAAGCTTAGCGGTTAGCACCAATATGAATGACGGTTTCGACTTCGGAACTACCACGAGTATAAACTAGATTCAACGATCGACCTTTATCAGTAAAACTAATCTTGGGCCAATCGTTCATAGCCTTAAGATCGCGACCGTCCCATTGTTTCACAATATCATTAGCCCTGACACCAGCTTTATAGGCAGGCCCACCTACTTCCACATCAGTAACTCGAAATCCCTCTTGATCTTGAAAGCTCAAGCGCATTCCAATAAAGGCTCTCTCGACTCGCCCAAGCTTAATCATATACTCCACAAGAGTATCCAACCTCTCCATCTTAATCGCGGTACCCCAATAGGTAGACTTAGGTGGAAACACAAAACCAAGAACTCGAGATTTTTTATCAACCAGGATACTCGCCATAAAGGCCTGCGGAGGCGGCGGTGAGAATAAAATCAGAGCTTCATCCAAACCCGTAAACAGAGGTGATCTCGAAATCTGAAGTTCCACGGGAATTCGATCCATGACTCCCGGATAGGACGATGAAATAAGGTAAAGTTTTTCTTCAAAGCCCGGCTCCTCATAACGCCCTACCCATCGCCGACTCGACGAATATTGTTTCGCTAAAGGCAATAGATTTACCTTAAGCAAAGCCAAATTAAGAGGGCCATCCTCTCCGACAACCTCTGCTTTAATCCAATTTGTACCTCCGCCACGACATTCCAAATCTTTGGATTGAGAAACCCAACTCTGCAAGGTCAGGACATGACCTTGCGCGTCCCACAAAATACCAGTACCGAGGATCGTTTTCTCGCCAAATGGATCGACAACAGCGAGACCCGAGTTACGATAAGGCTCCATATACGCCTCGATCGACTTTCCGCTCAATTCATTTTCGGCTCCCATTCGATATGAAACTTGTGTAGCCCGGCAGGTCCACATCCAAGATTCCAAGCCCTTCAACGATAAACTTTCGCTAGATTGCAAACTCAGATCATCGCGTTTCTCCCATTCTGGAATTCGCTCGCAAGCCAGCAGTAAACTCATGGAAGAAAAAATTAAAATAGATTTACTCAAAACCATAAACTAATGCCCGCCACAACAGAAAGTCCGTGATTGGCTTCCATGGTCCCACTCTTTGTGTCTCCAAAATACCAGTAAGCCGAATAACGCATCGTCAGGGAACTTGAAAAATGTTCATTGATCCCTAATTCAGCACCCAAACTTATCTCCGGACTGATTCCATAACCAAGACCTTTGTGAGGCGTATTAACAAAACAAGGACCCAAAGCGGCCTCCACAAAGGGACGAATATCGTCCTGCGTGAAGAAAAACTTCTTCGCCAAGAGAACGGAATAATAATGCACTTGTAAGTAAGAATAATCGAAACGAACTTCATAGGGATCAATACGGTAAAAACCCTCAGCACGTAGCCCAGGATCCATTCGCTCGGTATGCCAAAATGGAAACTCCATACCCCCAGAACCACCCACTGAAAAGTTAGCAGCCCGAGACTGACCCTCGCCGAGAACCATAATCAATAATGCAAAGCTCAAGAATCTCACGGTATCAACTCCAATTTTTTGGCGATCTCATCCCGCTCTGCTTGTAATAGCTGAAGTATATGAGACCCTACAGAATCCATGGGAATCATTTGCTTTTGATTACCCCTTCGAATTTTAACTTCCATCTGAGAATTCTTTAATCCTTTGGAACCTAGAATGATCTGATAGGGAATACCAATCAACTCCATATCTTTAAATTTTACCCCGGGCGATACGCTGCGATCGTCCCAAAGAACATCCAATGCCTGATCCGAAAAATATTGATAAAGTTTGGCCGCCTGATCAGCCACTTCGCCATCATCCAACGAAATAATTCCGATCTGGTAAGGCGCAAGGCTGAGGGGCCAACAGATGCCTGAATCATCATAGTTTTGCTCAATGCAAGCAGCCATGGTCCGTCCGACTCCGATACCATAGCAACCCATCTCGGCATCCGTCTCCTTACCGTTTTCAAGGGTTATCTTGAGCGACATAGCCTTAGAATACTTCGTGCCCAAATAAAAAACATGACCGACTTCAATTCCTCGAAAGGATTTCAATTCTTTGCCACATCGGACGCAGGCCTCGCCTTCATGAACAACGCGAATGCAGGCTTTCAAGTCCACGGGACGCGCGTCGCGAGCCAAATTCATATTTCGGAGATGAAATCCATCTCGATTGGCCCCAACGACATACGAGCTCTCCAAAGACAACGCATCGTCGACCACAAGCAAATGCGGATAGGGAAACTGATGCGGTCCTAGACTTCCCTTGGGGAGATTCCAAGCCTCCATCTCGTCATCGCGAGCCAACCGAGCGCCTTCAATTCCTTTTTCCCGCGCCAATAAAGCGGCAGCTTTTATCGGGTGCAATTCATGATCGCCACGCAAGAGAACAACAATTTTTTTCTGGTCGGCATTTGTAAGGATCATCGTCTTCATCAAATCTGATGCCTTGCAGTTCAATGAACTCGCCAATTCGTCAATTGTTTTTAAGCCAGGCGTCGCAAATTCCTCAACACTCGAAGCACTCAATTGACTTGTCGATTTAACAACGGAGCGCGCCTTTTCTTGATTAGCGGCATAATCACAAGCTGAGCAAGCGATGATCTCGTCTTCCCCCGAGGATGCTAACACCATAAATTCTTCGGAATCATTTCCCCCAATCGCTCCTGTATCCGCCTCCACCGGCCGAAACTCTAATCCCGTCCGAGTGAAAATTCGACGATAGGCTTTTTGCATTTGAGCATAGGCCTTTCGAGCGGACGCTTCATCGACGTCAAAGGAGTAGGCATCCTTCATGATAAATTCCCGGCCCCGCATAATGCCAAAACGAGGTCGGATTTCATCCCGAAATTTGGTTTGAATCTGATACAGATTTAAGGGCAGCTGCTTGTAGCTTTTGACGTCCCGTTTAACTAAATCTGTAATCACTTCCTCCGAGGTGGGCTGCAAACAAAACTCATTTTCATGACGATCTTTAAACCTGGCCAATTCTTTTCCATACAAGGCCCAACGTCCTGACTGATCCCACAGCTCTCGAGGCTGTACGACAGGCAACGAAACTTCTTGAGCGCCCTGACGATCCATTTCCTCTCGAATGATTTGTTCCAACTTCCGCATGACTCGCCAGCCAAGCGGTAAATAACTGTAGATACCGCTCGCCGCCCGTCGAATCAATCCGGCGCGCATCATCAATTGATGACTGATGACCTCAGCCTCTTGAGGCTTATCTCTCAAAGTAGGAATATGCGCCTGGCTCCATTTCATTTTTGCTCCGCCTATTTGCTCGCCGTGGTCTGCGAAGCCATCGCGCGTAATCCACGCACTTTAGAAATTTCGGTAGATCTCGGAAAGTCCGTGATGAATTGATCGTAAAGTACGACCGCCAGACCGGCCTGGCCCTTGTGTACAAGCGCTCTAGCCTTTCCAAGAAAAGCCCATTTTTTAAGCGGGTGGTCTTTTAAATCTAGAATACTTTGATAGTTACTAATGGCTTCATCCCATCGCTCAGCATCCTCGGAAATGCCTGCTATCGAATAACTTATAAAGGCTTTCGCATCCGGGCTAAGTCCCGATTTTGACTCCGATAAAATACTTAAGGCTGGATCCACCTTCGATTGATCGATTAAAAGTCTCGCTCGAACACCATCTGCCCACTTATTGGCCTTACTTGAAGGAAACTTAAGCTTTAAATCATCAAGCTTGGACTGAAGTTCTTTTAGTACCGACTCAGTCTTTTCGAGTTTGTATTGCTCAAAAAAACTTAAAGCATCGCCATAGAGTGCTTGCGCCTTTGCTTCCTCAGCCTTCTGGCTCTGAACATAGAAAAAAGCTCCAGTTGAACCTATAAAAACTACAAGCCCAAGAACAATCAGCCAAATCCATTGGGAACGTAACCAGCTAAACGTGGTGGCAGATGCCTGCCAAATTTGATCGGGCGAACGAAGATCCTTTTTTGTAAGTTTTGACATAGATTCCGACACTTTAACGAAGGAAAAAGCCCTAAAGCAAGGCCGCAATGCCCGGACTCACCTAGCTCCCCTCGAAGACTCTTAGCCTTTCAGGAGTGCCTAGATCCTCCCAAGCAGAAAGAAGATCCATCTCAACCCCAAGTTTGGCCGATTTCTGAAGTCTTGGGATCCAATAATCCCTAATGATACACCCCTTAGCCGGAAGGGATTCGTCAAAAATTCTTGAAATCAGCTGAATTCCCGAAAAACAACCTCTATGACTAGGCTCCCTTGATTTCCAAAGCTCCCCAATTTGACAAAGTTCTCCGCCATCAAATCCTATCAGTGTTTGTTCGGCCTGAGGCTCTATCAAAACCCAGCTAGCCTCAATATTTGAAGGGATTTTTTTCATCCAAAGTTGTAGGTCGCCTTTCCAAATACAATCTCCATTCATCATAAGGAAGGGAGCCTTTCCTACCAAAGGAAGGGCTTTCTTCAAGCCGCCACCTGTACCAAGCAGCTCACTTTCGGTAGACACCAAAATCTCGAATGGAAATTTCGACCGGGCCTCATCGGCGAAAGCTTCAATCTGATCAGCAAAATGCCAGGCATTCAGAACAACTCGCTTCAAACCCAACGGGCGAAGATTGTCTAAGACGTATTCAAGAATCGGTTTGGTTTTTATTTTGATCAGAGGCTTTGGATGAAAATCCGTAAGAGGTCGCAAACGCTCTCCACGTCCAGCCGCCAAAATGAATGCCGCCTCTACTCCCACGATACATTCTCCAAAATCCTTTTAAGCTCCCCTTCGCCAATATCTTCTAAGCTCTTCAAAATTCGTTTCATTGTCGGAAGCACATAGGGCAAATGAGTCGCCTTGTGCTTAACCATTGAGATATAAAAAAATCTTCCAACAGCTTTCATATTTCGCTGAAGGCTACTTATTGCAAAGGCTTCCAAATCCACCTTTCGACCTGACTCAGATTCATAAATTTGAATTAACTTTTGTTCCTCCTGGTCGGTTAGTCGAACATAGGAGTCCCGCAATAGAGACGCAAGGTCATAAGTGTAGGGGCCCATCAGAGCATCCTGAAAATCAATAATTCCGATTTTATCATCCGTCAGAACCATAATATTTTTGGAATGATAATCACGATGCGTTACGGTCTCAGGAATTTTAAGAATACAATTTACACTAGACTCAAAAAAATTTTTGAGAACATTCGATTGACCTTCGTTTAGAACCACCCCTCGCTTTTCAAGGGCATATTCACGAAAATGTTCAAACTCCCAAATCAACAATTCTTTCGAAAATTTCCTTTTCGTAATTCGATCGAAAGGCTGTAGTTTTTGAATCTTGATCAGCTCTCTCATTGCTGCTTCGTACAAATGGATGGCCGATTCCTTCTGGCGCCGTCCATAAAGAAGTTCATTTCCAAAATCCTCTAATAATAAAAAACGGCTCTTCTCATCTACATAGTAGATTTGCGGCACTTTAATTCCCGCTCGGATCCAATCCCTTCCGATCGCAACAAAGTCCAGTTCGTCAGAACTTTGCCCCGTCGCTCCGGCTTCCTCCGATTTGAAGGCTTCCTTTTCGTTCATAATCATAAGGATAAAGCTTTTTGAAGTAGCAACCTCTTTAAGTCTCGCGTATTCCCGATTGCTTGCATCACCGGGCAGCCTCTCAACTTCGAGGGCCTCTGTGGGAACCTGCGTCACAAGCTTTTTCTCAGTTAATATATCAAGGCAGCTCTCTAGCTCCATCCTCTGATAATATTCTGACTTGCCTCAAAATGTCTTGGCGATTTTTTGAAGAAGATTCGTCAGGCTCCTGCTAGGATAGGGTCAATGAAAATCCAAGAACCAGCCAATGTTTTAAGTCTGCCCCCATTTGAAACCACCGCTGAAGAAATACGCAAGAGTGGGGAGAAACTACTGGCCATGAGCCAAGAGCTTACGAAGCGAATTGGAAGTCAAAATTTAGCCGATGTTACGCTTGAATCGAGCTTAAGAGCCATTGACGATCTTGATTTTGATGAAGGACAAATATTCGGGAGAATCTATTTCTTACAAAACGTCCATCCAGACCCAGATGTTCGCGAGGCTGCGCGAGAAGTTCAGGTAGCTTTTCAGGCTTGGTGCATTGAGAGGGCTTATGATGAGGGCTTATTTAAAGTTACAGAAGCCTTTGCCAAAAAAGCCACGGGCTTGGGAGGCGAAGAGAAAAAGCTCCTAGAAGAAAGACTTAAGGACTACCGAAGACTTGGTATGCACTTACCCGAAATCGAACGCATGGAGCTTAAGCGACTTCAGAAGAAGTTAAGTGAGATCGAGACTCACTTTAGTAAAAACATTCAGGAGTATAATGATTGTCTCTATGCCACTCTGGATCAGCTCGAAGGTTTAGAACCAAGCTTTATTGAATCCCTCGAAAGAGACCTAGAGGGTCGCTATCGAATCAGCCTGGAATATCCAGAGTTTCTTCCAGTTATGGAGCACGCTCATGACGAAAACTTGAGACGAGAGCTTTTTATCAAAAAAAATAATACCGCGGCCCAAGAGAATTCGAAGCTATTGAACGAAATGTTACAGCTCCGACAAGAAATTGCCGAGCGGCTAGGCTACCAGTCCTGGAACCACTATGTCTTAGAAAAACGAATGGCTCAAACTCCCGAAAAAGTTCAGGCTTTTTTGGATCATCTTGAATCCCGATTACGCGCGCAAGCTGACAGCGAGCTGAAAAAGCTTCAAGATTTAAAGATAGAAACAACCAAGGATTTACAAGCCGAAATTCATATCTGGGATTACTATTTTTATAGTTCTCTCTATAAAAAGCAAAATTTTGACGTTAATTCGCAGACGATAAAAGAGTATTTTCCATTAAACCAAGTTATTGATGGGATGTTTGAATTGATAAGAAAGCTCTTCGGCATCAAGATGGAAGAGCAGAAAGCGGGAAGTTTCTACCGCTGGCATGAGGAAGTCCGTTTATTTAAAGTTGTTGATGAATCCGGCGAAGGCCTGGGTTATTTCTATCTGGATCTTCATCCTCGCGAAGGCAAATATAATCATGCGGCGGCTTTCGGCCTCATCGATGGTAAACAACTGCACGACGGTCGTTATCAACGTCCCGTCTCCGCCATGGTTTGCAACTTCCCACGTCCAAGCAAGGACCGCCCGTCTCTCATTCCTCATGCCGAGGTCGAAACCTTATTTCATGAGTTCGGTCATATTTTGCACGGCCTATTAACTCGAGCCAAGTACGCGGCATTTTCCGGTACGAGTGTCGCTTGGGATTTTGTCGAAGCACCCTCTCAAGTTCTCGAAAACTGGATTTGGGACGCTGAGGTCTTGCAAAGTTTCGCGCGACACTATGAGAGAAATTCGGATACCTTAAGCAAAGCGCTAATCGACAAGATGAATCAAGCCCGCAAATCAGGAAGCGCATTATTTTATTTGAGACAGGTCGCCCTTGCCAAATCCGATATCGAAATGCATCGAGAAGGACGTGATAAAGATTCCATTGCGATTTCTAATAAAATTATCTCATCTGTTTTTTTACCCCTCCCCCAGCAAACGGCTTTTGCCGCTGGATGGGGCCATATGACCAACTATGCATCCGGCTACTATGGCTACGCCTGGGCTGACGTCATGGCGGCAGATCTGTTTTCTGAATTTAAAAAAACGGGAATTCTTGATCATGCGACGGGTCGACGATTACGCCAAGAGATCTATGAACCGGGAGGTTCCCGGGATGAAAACGAATCCCTCAAAGCCTTTTTGCGCCGAGAACCCTCCGATGAAGCCTTCTTTAATGAACTTCTAGGCTCAGCTTAAGTGATGAATATAATTAACTTTTAAATGTGAGCCCCATTTAAATCTATTTAGAAAAAATGACGCTCGGCACAATAAACCTTGTCATAGAGACTTTTTATCGTCTTGAATAGAACGAATGTCAGGGAGATGGTTGCGATTTTTTTCAAAAGTTGGCCTTAGTATCATAGTTTTTCTATGCCTCCTTTCCGAAGCAAGAGCCCGCGATATTCTTTCTGCTTGCTCGGAAGAAATGAAATCCTTGAGCGCTGGTTTTCGTCAAGCGGTCGTTAGGGCTGACCCTCAAAGCGTTGATGAACATTTAGATCAACTTGAGCGTTTAGACGCCAGTCAGTTTGCCCTCGATCGCTTCGTTGCCCTCTATCAAACCATCCCTGGGATTTATTTTCTTTTTCCTAACGTGGACATTCTAAAAAAGGCCACAAATTTAGCCCACGCCGAAGAGCTTAAACTGATTTCTAATGTTCGTAAAAACCACAACGCGGCGGACTTACAGATGGCTTTACAACAAATTCGGAGTTTTAATTCTGTTTTCCACCGCCTCTTAAGTCAGGCAGAGGCAGAGGCATTCTATTACGCTCATAGAATGGTCCCTAGCGCTTCAGGGGAAGCGAATATGCTAGAAAGACTCAGTCTTCAATACCAGAGATTCGCCCAGGCCTTTCCACTTACCGAAGACGAAGGCCTTCCCAATCAACTCCATCGTGATCTCTTTGGCATCGACGAGGCAAAGAATATCCGGGCTCGCTATTTTCTTGAAAAAATCGAACACGCGATCAGATTGCTCGCGGAGAACATGCCCGACTCGAATGCTGGTCCACTTCTAGAAGAGTACTTTAACATTTACAATTTGACCGCCGACCAGCATCCATCAAAGCGCAAGCTTCCACGCGGGATCTTTAGTTTCGAAGCTCAGATGGAGATACGGCTTAGTCAGGCAGCACAAACTCTTAGCCGACTTGTCAAAGGAAAGAATCCTGAACAAGCCGAAGATAAACTTAAAAAGTTAATCTCCCAAATGAGTCCAATGGAGTTTTGTCTCGCCCTTCCCAAGGGGACCGACTACGAAGGCCTAAGTTTATATCAATCTCTATTTCTAACAGGCCAAATGGATTTACTGACGACTCTTATGGATGTTTATCAATCTCAAGAACATTTTTTCTATCATTCGCCAAGACGGTAAACTAAATACTTTTAGACTGGAAAGATGGGTCTTCTGGCGAAACCCGAAGATTTTCCATTAACAATTCAACCGGCATGGATGTTTGCAATTCGCTTGTCTCTTCCCCTACGGCCGAAACAGCTTCATCGGCATCTTCCTTCTCATCCAACTGAATTCGTCGGTGCGTTCGGGCGACATCCAATAAGGTATCATCCAAATCGCGAAGGTCCTCAACACTCAAGCCCTCATCTTTGTTTAGAAGTTGCAAAAGATTCTCTGAGCCTTCCTCCGCCATAACATTTAAAGCTTCTATCTCTGTTAGCGGAGGTAAATCGCCTAAGGAATTGATCTGAAACCATTCAAGAAACTTCGGTGTCGTCGCATACAAGACAGGATTACCCACCGACTCACTTCGTCCACGCATTTCCACAAGCTCGCGATCCAAGAGACTTTTTAATACGCCCGATGAATCAACGCCTCGTATCCGATCAATCTCCGGACGTGTTACAGGCTGCTTGTAGGCGATGATTGCCATGGTCTCCAGCATAGCTTGGCTCAAACGAGGGGGCTTTCTTTCATAGAATTTAGCCATCGTCTCTTTTAATTCTGGTTTTGTTCGAAGCTGATAGCCTCCGGCCACGACGGTTAGCCAGATTCCTCGCCAGTCTTGCGCATAGTCTTCCTGCATTTCGCCAATGATGTTTTTTACATCTTCTACCTCAAACTCTAGCACTTCTGCCAAAGTCTTGGCCGAAACTGGATGCGTCGAAGCAAACAAAACACCTTCAATAAGAGCTTTCTTTTCAAGACTCATGCATCACCTCACTTATGGCTGTTTCAACTTCCGAAGAACCTCCTTCAAGTTCTAAGGCTTCATCAAATTCAGAATGAACAACGTCTTCGGAGGTTGCCCCTTCTCGATAAATTAAGAATAATGGCCCATCAATTATTCTTTGAAGAATCGAAATCTTCTTCATCCTTACAAGCTCCAAAACCGCCAAAAAACTGGCGATCAAATAACTCTTGGAACGACCACTTGGTAAAAAATCATCAAAACAAACTTCTTTCTGAATTTGAACCCGACTGAAAACTTCTTGAAAGCGATCGCTTACGGAAACGTCTTCCATCTCAACTTCAAAGGGGAGCTGGATATCGGCTCGAGCCAGGGCTTTTTGAAAACCCTTGACCAACTGAAATAGTTTGCCATGACCCTCAGATTCTAAGCCTTCGAATACTTCTCGAGCACCCTTTACAAAAACATCCCGTCCCAGAAGTGGTCGGTCTCTCAGTTGATCCGCGGCCTGCTTAATCTTCTGGTACTCGATGAGATAACGAACAAGTTCCGCTCTCGGATCTTCCTCTTCTTCCTCTGTCTTCTCATTAGGGTCAACGGGGAGCAACATCTTGGATTTAATCTGGGCCAAGGTGGCCGCAACCACGACGAATTCCCCAGCCTCATCAATATCAATCGCCTCCAACTGCTCGAGGTACTGAAGATAATGATCAAGCAAAACTGAAATATTGAGATCAAATAGATTGAGATTCTGCTCCTGAATAACTTGGAGCAAAAGATCGTATGGCCCGGTCCATTGAGGTAAAACCACTGTAAATTTTTCGGTGACAACTAGTGATTCGGCTTCAGCTGCTCGGATGAGCCCCTTATCGCCCCTCGCCTCTTTTAAGTTTTGCGTCTCCTGATTAGTCGACATCCCCACACCCTATGTTGAAGATGTTACTTCAGAAGGAGCTTTCATGCGAGGATGATATTTCTCGTAATCATTGAGAAGTTTCTTTGCGTTGACTTGAGTATAAATTTGGGTTGTAGCGATATCGGAGTGTCCAAGGAGTTCTTGAATGCTCCGAAGATCGGCACCACCTTCAAGCATATGGGAGGCAAACGAATGTCTCAGAATATGCGGATGAATATCCTTTTTAAAGCTCAGCCTCTGAGCATAAGCCTTTAGTATCTTCCAAAAACCCTGCCGGGTTAGTCGAAGGCCACGATTATTTACAAATACAAAATCATGATAACGACCCTTCATAAGCTTGGCCCTCGACTTCTCGAGATAGGCCCTGAGCGCTTGAAGCGCCTCCTTCCCCATTGGAACCCATCGCTCTTTGTCTCGTTTACCCCTTACAACTAAAGATCCGTCATCCCACTTGATCGACCCAAGCTCCAAATCCAACAACTCCGTAACTCGAAGGCCACAAGAATACATGATTTCAAACATGGCCCCATCTCTCAATCCCAAATCCGTTTGCTTTTCAGGCGCACTTAATAGTCGTCCCACTTCCTCAACCGAAAAAACCTCAGGCAAACTTACTTTGAGGCGTGGCGTCTTAATCTTTTCCATGGGAGACGCCTCTACATAGGATTTAAAAATCAGAAATTTATACAAAATTCTAAGCGCCGTAATTTTTCGCTGTATGCTTCGAAGAGATATTTGCTGATCCGCCAGATGATCTAAAAAAGCTCGAACCCTCGCTTCATTAACTTTTGAAAAATCAATTACACCCTTTTCAGGATTCAAAAATTCAAAAAACTGACGAAGATCAGCCTGATAACTCGACAAGGTATTAGAGGCCACGGCACGTTGAATCTGCAAATAATCCTTAAATTCCTCGAGAAGAGTCTTTGCATCTAAGCCAACGGATGCACTCATAGTTAAAACCTCATCTTACAAAAACCAAACCAATCCAAGCCTACGAATGAACTATTTTGCTTCGGATTCCGCAGAATCTTCTTCTAATGCAGCTTTCCGGCTCAGCCGAATTCGACCCTGTCGGTCAATTTCTAAAACCTTTACAGGAATCTGATCGCCTTCCTTAACAATATCTTCCACTCTCGTTACTCGATCGAAATCAAGTTCGGAAATGTGAACAAGGCCATCCGTCCCAGGGGCAATATTTACAAAGGCTCCGAAATCAACAATTTTGCGAACCACACCATTATAAATACGACCAATTTCGATTTCTCCAGTTAGAGCCTCGATCAAATCAATGGCTTTCTCCGCCATCTTAGGATCGGTCGAGAAAATATTAACAGTACCATCGTCGCTAATATCAATCTTTGCACCCGTTGCTTCAATCACACCTTTGATATTTTTACCGCCAGGTCCAATCACATCTTTAATCTTGCTTTGACGAACTTGAATGCTCTTCATCTTAGGCGCAAACTCTGACATTTCGCTTCGAGACTTACCTAAGACTGCGTTCATCTTTTCTAAGATAAAAAGACGAGCATCTTTAGCCCTATTTAAAGCGGTGCTCATCAATTCCATACTGATGCCCGAAATTTTTGTATCCATCTGAAAACCAGTGACGCCCTTGTCGGTGCCCGTAACTTTAAAATCCATATCTCCGATATGATCTTCATCCCCAAGGATATCAGTGAGAACTTCAGCTTTGTCACCTTCAGCGATAAGTCCCATGGCAATTCCAGCAACGGGTCTCATTCCTGGAACTCCAGCGTCCATCAAGGCTAAGCATCCGCCACATACCGTCGCCATAGAACTGCTTCCATTACTCTCCAAAATGTCGGAAACAATTCGAATCGTATAAGGGAAGTCTTTCTTGGAAGGAACCAACTCTTTCAAGGACCTCTCGGCGAGATTCCCATGGCCAATATCGCGACGAGAAGGCCCGCGCATGGGCTTTACTTCACCCACCGAAAAAGGAGGGAAGTTATAGTGTAGTAGAAAATGCTTTTCGTAATCACCCCATAACGCATCTATTCGCTGAGAATCATCCGCTGCCCCAAGTGTGCAAGAAACCAAAGCCTGGGTTTCACCTCTTGTAAAGAGAGTGCTTCCATGCGCTCGTGGCAGAACTCCCGTTTCGATGCTAATGGCACGAACCGTCTGAAGATCCCGACCGTCAATTCGCTTTTTAGTGTCAAGAATCTGCTTTCGCATAATATCGGATCCCATTGTATCGAAAAGATTTGTGACAATTTTCTTAATAGAATCTTCCTTAACTTTTTCTCCTGCAAACTTCGCAACCGCCGCCTCTTTGGCTTCAGATTTCAATTTATTTTTTGCCGAATAGCGATCCAGCTTGATTTTAATTTGAAGGGCTTCAGATAGTTTATTGTAATATTCGGCTCGCACAAATTTTTCGAGCTCTTCGTTTTTAGCAGGCGCCGTCCACTCAATCGCAGGCTTGCTCAGCTTTGCTTTCATTTGTTTCTGAAGCTCAATTAACGGCTGAATTTCTTTGTGCGCAAAAAATAAGGCTTCAACCATAATCGATTCAGGTAATTCATGTGCGCCACCCTCAACCATCACAATGGCCGAGGCTGTTCCAGCCACCAAAATATTAAGATCCGAATCTTCCATCTCAGATCGAGATGCATTTAGAACAAACTTTCCACCGATTCGACCCACTCTAACCGCTGCCACAGGTCCGTCAAAAGGCAGGCCCGAAATACTCAGTGCCGCAGAAGCCCCAATAAGCCCAAGAACATCTGGCTCATTTACTTTGTCAGCCGAAATAACCGTTACGATGATTTGGGTTTCATTCATGAAACCTTCTGGAAATAAGGGCCGGATAGGCCGATCTATTAGACGAGAAGTTAAAACCTCGTGCTCACTTAATTTCCCTTCTCTTTTAAAATACCCTCCTGGGATTTTTCCTGCTGAATAAGTTTTTTCCTGAAATTCCACGCTTAAAGGAAAAAAATCCTGACCATCTCGCATCTCTGGCGACATACAAACTGTCGCCAAAACCATCGTGTCCCCGCAGCGCACGACTGTCGCCCCGGCAGCCTGTTTAGCCATGCGTCCTGTTTCAATTGAGATTTCTTTACCAAATACATTTGTTTTAAAAATTTCCATTTTCTTTACACATGATTCCCTTCAAAAAAGTGAATCACCTTTCTCATTTTCTTTTATAAACACCCAGGGTGATTATTTATTTTCGTAGGCCTAAGCGAGCGATCAAATCAGAGTACTGCTTAAGATCATTATTCTTTAGATAATTCAACAATCGTCGACGTCGCCCTACAAGTCGCAACAAGCCCCGACGTGTTGAAAAGTCTTTGCTGTGAGCTTTAAGATGCTCGGTAAGCTCCTGAATTCGAGCGCTCAAAACCGCAATTTGAACGGCCGCCGAACCCGTGTCACTTTCATGAGTTCGGAATCCTGAGATGATTTTCGTTTTAATTTCTTGTGAGATCATTTCTCACTCCTTTGAATATTCGTTATTGGTTTCAGGTTTTCTTTAATATCGGAAACAAACTTTAAAGTCGATAGTTGAACAGCCTCTTCAATAAAGAGAGTGCCAACTCGAGTTCGACGCAGCTCTGCCAAAACAGCTCCATAACCAGCTAAGGCCCCCAGATCATGAATCAAGCTTCGAACATAAACTCCCTTTTGAACTCTTACCGTGAAGCGGACCCGGTCCACACCATCCCAGTCCAAAATTTTAAAATCCTCAACAACTACCGCACGTGACTCAATCTCAACGGCTTCATCGCTCCGCGCGTATTCGTATAGTTTTCGCCCGTCTTTCTTGATCGCGGAGTAAATAGGAGGAACTTGCTGAATTGGTCCGACGAATTTTGCTGCCAGGACTCTCAAACTCTCAAGATCAAAATCGGCAGGAACGTGCTTCTTGTCTTGCACGGGGCGCCCCGTAATATCCTGTGTATCAAAGGCCTCCCCCAAAACGAATACGCCCTCATACTCCTTTGTACCAAGCATAATATCGTTGGAGAACCTTGTGGCCGAGTTGATGAGGATAGGCAACAAACCTGTAGCAAAAGGGTCCAGGGTTCCGCCATGGCCAATTTTTCGCGCGCGAATCAACCTCTTAATCACGCGAATGACATCCATGGATGAAATTCCCGCAGGCTTATCGATCAATAAAATTCCAGATTCCCAAAACGACTCACGAATTCCATGACGTTCCGGCAGCTCCAAATGCTCAGCATAGCGAAGTAAACTCATGCACTCTTCTCCGATAATTTGTCGACCGCTATCTTATTAAGCAATGACCAAACCTTAGCACTCTTTGCGATAGAATCATCATACTCAAATTCAAGCCTCGGAATATGTCGGATGCTAATTCGTCGTCGTAATTGTTCAAAAAGAAATCCAGATGCGGAAGAGAGCCCCTCTATGAGCTCACGCTCTTCAGTAGCATCTGGCTCTCTAAATTCTCCCGACATCATCTTGCTTACGCGGACGACGGCGGATTTAGCATCGGGACGCATTTCGACCCCAATAATCGTCAGATTGGAAACTCGCGGATCTCTAATGCTCTTCGGGATCAGCTGGGCCAGCTCTTCTCGAATCAAGGACTCGATCCGATCTGACCTTTTAAATCGATGTTTCTTTTCCCAAATACTCATAATCTTCTACTCTTAACCTACAGCCCTTGCCAACTCGACTCGATCGAAGCATTCAATAACATCGTCGACTTTAATATCATTATAATTTTCAAGTTTGATTCCACATTCAAAGCCTTCAGCAACTTCTCGAGTATCTTCCTTAAATCGCTTTAAGCCGGAAACCTTGTCCTCGTAGATCACAACAGAATTCCGAATCAAGCGTGCAAGTTTGTTTCTCTGAATTTTACCGCTCTTCACGAAACATCCAGCAATTTGACCGGCCTTCGAAAGACTAAAGACCTCCCGGACTTCTGCCTGACCCAGCAAGGTCTCTTTAATCTCAGGGGCCAAGAGCCCTTCCATCGCCGCCTTAACGTCATCCAAGAGTTCATAAATCACTCCATAGGACTTGATTTGAACATTTTCGCGTGAAGCCAATTCTTTCGCTTCTGAGGAAGGTCGGACGTTAAAGCCAAATATGAGCGCTCCACTAGCAGCTGCTAAACTCACATCACTTTCAGAAATTCCACCGACTGCCTTATAAATGACATTCACTTTTACTTCGTCGTGCTTAATTTTTTCCAAGGAATCCGCAAGCGCCTCCATCGAACCTTGTACATCGGCCTTAAGGACAATACGCAATTCATTAACTTCGCCAGCTTTCATCCGGCTAAACATATCCTCAAGACTCAATCGCTGTGATTTTCGACTTTCTTCTTCTTTTCGAGCGAGCGAGGATAATTCTGAAGCTCTTCGCGCTACTGTCTCATCTGTTACAGCCGTTAGGTTGATTCCGACCTCAGGAACAATATCAAATCCTAAAATTTCAATGGGTTTGGAAGGACCTGCCTCTTTAATCTGGACTCCCATATCATCAAACAAAGCCCTTACTTTTCCAAAAGCCGAGCCACAAACAATGGGATCGCCTGCCCGCAAGGTTCCATTTGTTATAACCGCCGTCGCCACAGGCCCTCGGCCTTTATCGAGACGACTTTCAACAATAATACCTCGCCCTGGCCGATCCGGATTAGCCTTAAGATCCAGAACTTCGGCTTGCAATAAAATCATCTCAAGCAATTGGTCGATTCCTTCACCCGTTTGAGCGGAGACTTTTGCAAAAATCGTATCACCACCCCAGGCCTCAGGTACTAATTCATGACCCGAAAGTTCTTGCATGACTCGATCTGGATTGGCTTCAGGCTTATCCATCTTGTTCACGGCGACAATGACAGGAACTTTTGCCGCCTTAGCATGAGCTAAAGCTTCTAAGGTTTGGGGTTTAACCCCTTCATCGGCAGCAACCACCAAAATCACAATATCCGTTACTGAGGCGCCTCGAGCGCGCATCTTTGTAAAAGCTTCATGACCGGGCGTATCTAAAAACGTAATAAACTTTCCAGCCTGAGCTACCTGATAGGCTCCAATATGTTGCGTAATTCCTCCTGCCTCTTTTGCGGCGACTCGAGTCTTACGAATATAATCCAGCAAAGAAGTCTTACCATGATCGACATGCCCCATGATGGTTACAACTGCGGGCCGCGGCTGCCGGGCCGTATCGTCCAGCTCTTCTTCTGGCTCCGCGTTTAAGCTGATGAGACTTTCAGCCGTTTCTTCGACGTTAACTATTTCGTATCCATAGTCTGAAGCTATCAAGGTCGCCGTATCAAAGTCGATCAACTGAGAAGCGCTTACCATCTGCCCTTGCGCTATTAACTTCCGAACCAACTCAACAGCCTTTAAACCCATTCGATCGGCAAGATCGGCAACGGTAATCGAGCCCGTAATTTTGATTCGTCGTTTTTGCTGGCTGGGGGTTGTAATTCTAGGCTTTTTGTCACTACGAACGGTAACCTTTTTAGTTCGACGTGACAGCGGTCGAGTAATCTCAACTTCTTCGGTCATCCCAAGCAAATCTTTTTTGGTTACTCTTGGGAGCTCCCAATTCTTGAGGGAGGCAGCAGCTTTCTTTTTTGCCGCTTCTTTCAGTTTAGCAGCATCATCTCCAGCCTCTTCTTCAGGCGCTCCCACTCGTGGGGATGCGATTGCCGGTTTTGCCGTCGCAGACTTGGCAGCCCCAGCCGTTCCAGTGGTCGCCCCTCCCCTGGTCTTGGCTAAATCACTTCGCTGTCTTGGCTCCGCCGGTTTCGGTGGCGTAGAGGTTCCTACGACTTTGAGTCGACGAGGCGCCGACAAATCTCTACCGCCCGTCGCAGGTCTATCAGAAGGTTTAACTTCTACAATAGTCGGCCGATCGGACGGGCTCGGCTCTTCAACAATTACTTCAGGAACTTCTTCAACAGCTTCTTCTGCCACCTCAGAAACGGTTTCAACCTGATCCGCAATTTCATCAGCTTGAGTTTCTTCAGGATGGCTTTCGATGGTCGCCTCATCACTTGTCAGTTCTACCGTGGATACAACCAAATCATTTTCAGCGGGCGCTTCTTCTACGACTGGCTTGAGCTCCGGAGTCACAGGTTCTGGCACTGGCTCTACGCGTCGTCGCCTTAAAAGCCCTCCCTTAATAACCTTTTGCTCAACCGTCTCGCCACTCTGATCTTGAACAATTTGAATACTGGGCGCGGCCTGAATAGCTTTAGCCTCAGCTTCTTCCTCTATTTTCGAAGTCTTTTTTTTGACAACGCTACGTCGTGAAATCACCTTTGAACTCTTTGGTTTAGAGGACTTTTGCTTTTTTGGGGCAGCCTCCGCCTCAGAACTGAATTTTTTCAAAAGGGCATCCAGATCACTGTGTTTTTCTCGAATAGCCTTAAGGACGGCATCATCAATCGCGGCCATATGGGTTTTGAACTCAAAACCTTTTTGACCAAGCTCCGCCATTAAGTTTTTAGGCGGAACACCTAGGGCTTTTGCTACTTCATGGAGACGAAAGCTTTTTGCCATTTACTATGAACCACTTTCCAGACTTTTAGTTTCAGGTTCCAACTCATCTTCAGGTTGTTCGTCGAGAGACATATCAAGAATCCCCTGCTCAAGAGCTTTCAGATTCTCTAACTTTTCCTCTACCGACTGAGCTTCTCGTTTTTCAATAAACTGCTTGGCCGTTTGCAAAATTAGTGCGGCCTCATCATCACTCAAAGCTAACTTACTGGCCAAATCATCACTCGAGCACTTCAGTAAATCATCAACTGTTTCAATGTCAGAAATCTTCAAATGACGAACCAGCTTGAGACCCACGCCCGGTATCTTCAACAACTCAAGCTGTCTATCGGTCAAAGTATCAATGAACTCCATAGAATCAACTTCATGACGGAATCGGTTTTTCAGGGACGATAGTGTACGAGCACGCTCCTCCGTATAAAGTAGAACCCGGTTTCGAATATTCTTCATTTGATCAAAGCTAAATCCTGTAACACTGGAAAGCTGCTCGTCTGTTGCATTCATGATCGTTTCAGCGATCTCGAAACCTTGACCGGCCAAAACTTCAGCATTCGCATCGCCCACCCCAGGAATCATGCGAAGCGGTATCTTTCCGCTCTCTGTACGTCGCAAAATATCACTCTCCGACGTGATGTCCAAGCGCCAGCCCGACAGCTTAGAAGCTAAGCGAACATTTTGACCCTTCTTTCCTATTGCCAGAGACAATTGATCATCTCCCACAATTAGTTCCATGGTTCGCGCAGCCTCATTCAAGCGAATTCGACTAACTTCAGCCGGGGCAATGGCGTTACAAACAAATCTAACGGGATCTTCTTCCCATGGAACAATATCAATTTTTTCTCCGCGAAGGTTGCTCACTACGCTCTGAACGCGGCTACCCTTCATACCCACACAAGCTCCAACTGGATCCACATCAGCATCTTTCGAACTCACAGCAATTTTTGCGCGAACGCCTGGTTCGCGAGCTGCCGCACGAATCGTCACAATGTTCTCGTAAATTTCGGGAACTTCCATTTCGAAGAGTTTGATAAGATAAATCTCATCTGCACGAGACATCACAACTTGCGGCCCTCTTGAAATATCGTGAACTTCTAGGATCACACCCTGAATTCGATCGCCAGCCTTGTAAATTTCGCCAGGAATTTGCTCGCGACGAGGAATAATTGCTTCAGTTCGACCCAAGTCGACGATGATATCGCCCCTCTCCACCTTACGAACCAGCCCAGTAACAACTTCATTTTTGCGATTGTTATATTCCTTAAAGACGATGTCTTTTTTGGCTTCACGAACTTTTTGAATAATCACTTGCTTGGCGGTCTGAGCAGCAATTCTCCCAAGTTCCATTGAATCCATTTTGAATCCAATTGAATCACCAGGTTGAGCATCAGGATCAAGCTTATGAGCTTCTTCAGTCGATATTTCGATCTCATCATCAAAAAGATCATCTACAACCGTCTTAAATTCATAGAGTTGGATCTCTCCCGTTTCATCACTCCATTTGGCTTCAATATCCCGATGAAACCCAAAGTGTTTTCTAGCGACCGTAAGCATGGCATCCTCTAAAGCCTCTATCAAAATGGCCTTATCAATGCCTTCTTCTTTACCAACTTGCTCTATAACGTTTTTTAAATTTTCGAACATTTCCATATTTCCTTGGCGCGGATGATGTTGTTTTAACCCAAAAAGAAAGGCCCCATCGGGACCTCACAGATCGGCTCCATCCATAAAGCCTAGACATGGTTTACATAAACTCAGGAAGACTTGGCAAGTCTTAAACCTGGCTTTTAAACCCAGTCTTGGACACATAAATAGGTGCTTTCACAGGCAATTGTCCAGCCCTTATTCTGCAGAGGAATCGGCAATGAAATCCAAAACCATAATAAGAGCCGCCTCGCCATTGGCATAGTAACGTTCTCGAATCATTAAGGGCCTAAAGCCTCGATGCTCATAAAGCTTTCGCGCAATTTGATTGCTTGGTCTCACCTCAAGGAAGAAATTTAAGGCCCCACGCCTCTGACTATCTTCTAATAGGCAATCTAAAAGTTTGGAGCCCACTCCTTGGTTTTGAAAATCTGAATGCACGGCAAGGTTCAACAAATGACCTTCGCTAAATACAACCTGATAAATAGCATAAGCGACCACGTCCTTTGAGCGAAACAACGCCAGAGAATAGGTCATCGGAGCCTTCAAACTCTCGCCGAGCAATTCCTTACTCCATGGTTCCTCATAGACCTGCTTTTCAATCTCATAAATCGCCTCCAAATGAAGCTCTCGAAGACTTTTGAGCTCAAGACCATTTAGAAAATCAGGGATGCCAGAATGGGCCATAAAGCCTAAAGATAGCCTATTTGCAGCCGAAATCACTATGTTTTATGCCCCCCTGTTCAAAGACATGAAATCTAGTACAAAGAGGAGCTTGATGGCCCAAGGGGGCAAATTATCAAGTCTAAAGCTATGTTTTACCCGCGCTTAAATAAGAACCTCGGGATCGGCGTGATCGGCCTTGTTGCCCTCAATTTAATAAGCTGTGGGTCAGAATCTCCTAAAGCTCGTCGTTCCATTGATTGTAAACTCAGTTCAAATTTTACCGGCTGCTCGGCAAACAAAGAGGGTGGTAATTTTGTATGGGACCTGTCGGACTCAAAAGAAGATCAGGAGTATGTGATTGTCCTTTGGAATCAATCAGAGTTCCGAGAAAATGACTATTTTCAAAGATCCGAATTCTCCATTTCCAGCTCGTTTAGCTCAAAGTCGATCCCTGCCGAAGAAGAGAGATTGAAAGGAAAAATCATCGGAAAACTTCCGCAAGGCAATGAAGCAGATGATAGCGAAGTTGAAGAATGGGGTGCCCACGTTCCGACCTCCATTCGATTTCAATTGAACCATGACTCGAACGCCGGCCAAAGTTCGATAGATGGGGATACTAGCAAAACCCCACAGCCACCCGCCCCCGCACAGCACTACTTTTATTTAAGAAACTCGGATGACCCGTCATCCCGCGGAGAAAAAGCGGAGTTCGAAGAAATTCACGCCTCAAAAGGTCATTATGCCGCATTTATGGACAAGTCCGTAAATCCGACCCAAGCTTCCGAATTTCAGTCGAAGCTTGGCTGTCTCGACCAAGCTGTATCTGAAACCATCGACTGGCTAGGACGACCCATACAAATTGGTAAGGAATCGGAAATCGCACTACTTATTTCACCCATCCAGAGCGACAACGGCATGGCAATTGGCTCCTTTAATTTTTTGGATCTTTTTGAAAGCTATAAAGGTCGTTTAATGCCCGATGCTAATTTTCGAGAAAGCATCCGCCTCTCCCCTGACATTAGTGATTGGAAGCTCTGTGCGACGACCAGCCACGAAATTCAGCATCTCATCAGCTACCTTTATAAAGTCATGCAACAAATTCCAGAGCCGGAGCGCGGCGACTTTGAATCGGTTCAAAAATATCAACTAATGCCAGAACAAGCCTCACTGGATGAGGGATTTTCGCACAATATTGAAGAGCTCGTTCAGGGAGCTCCCTATGTCAATTCGCATATGACTCGATTTTTGAAATCACCAAGCGAGACTTCCCTGTCTCTGGAAGCAGCTGGCGGTTTACCGCTTCACAATATTAAGACTCGAGGCTTTGCGACCCTGTTGATTCAACACGCCTTGGCCCGCGCGGGAGCTACACTGGACAAAAATGATCCCCTCACAAGGAACTTATTTAAAAAGTGGATAGCCAGTCCCGAAACAGGATTAGACAATATTGCTAAAACTTTTGAGCAAAACAAAAATCAGTTTCTAGAGCATTTTTTCACAAGCTTGAGTTCGACGCTTTTTGACTCAGGAAGACAAAATACTTTAATTCCAGCGCAGAATATTACCGAGGAGCAGGTCAAGGGTTTGAAGTTTTTTGATAGAACGGAAGAGGTGATCGAGATCAAAGCTGGAGATATTCACCCTCTAATGATCGATTTGTCCCTTGTCAGACGTTCTAACAAAATGCTGCTGCGTCCCGAAGCCTTTGCAGTGATGCGGCTTATTATCCCTCACGATAAAAAAGACGCCATTCTTGAGTTTAGTTCGAAGGACAGTCCCTACAGTATTTTTATCACTCGAGTGCGTTAAAAGACCTTATTTGCTTGTGACTATAATTTGAGCTTCGCTAAAATAAGAAGGAGTGCAAGACGATCATGATCAGACGACAACCATCGCACCTCTTAAAGAGGACAACTTTGGACAGAAAACCAAGCACGCCGTCCTAATCGTCATGACGGGACCAACGGCCGGTCAAACCATTAATCTTGAAGCGAGAGATCACTGGGAATTAGGTCGATCCACCGACGCCGATATCGTATTGCAAGAATCAAGCGTCAGTCGAAATCATTGTCGACTTCACTTTCTGGGTAACGACGAATGGAAGGCTGAAGACTTAAAGAGTTCTAACGGAACCTTTTTAAACGGAGAACGAGTAACAGAATCAAAATTGGCGAACGGTGACCGTCTCCAGTTAGGATCCGCGACCGTCCTTAAGTTTGTTCTACAAGATGAACAAGAAGTAGCTTTTCAGAAGGAACTTTATGAATCCGCGACAAAGGATTCTCTGACGGGACTTTTTTCGAAACGATATTTTCTGGAACACTTGGACGTTGAGTTTAATTTTCATCGACGTACCAATAAACCTCTCTCGATTGTGATGAGCGATATTGATCACTTCAAAAAAGTTAACGACATATACGGACATCTTGCCGGAGATTTTGTTCTCAAGGAAATCGGCAGAATACTCTTGAATGTATTGCGTCGGGGGGATGTTGGTGGACGATATGGTGGGGAAGAAATGGTCTTTTTATTAAGAGAAACGCCTCTTCTTGGTGCCAGAACCTTTTCGGAAAGACTGCGCGTATTGATTGAAAGTCATTCTTTTATTTATGAAGGCAAAAAGATTCCTGTCACGATCTCTCTCGGCGCGGCGACTTTCACTCAAGAGAATCATAAGACTCCGGGCGAATTGATTAAGAGCGCTGATGCCTTCTTATATAAGGCAAAGAAAGCTGGACGGAATCGCTCTTATTGCCTAATCGATTCCTGATCATGCTCGAAATTTCCATCGAACAGCTCCCCCTTTATTCATCCGTTTTTGAATTTGAAATTAACCAAAAGCTTGTCGATGGATTTCAAAAGTCCTTCCGAACAAGCTCACGACAGATCCCACCAACGCTGGGAGTTCGCGCCCTGACTTGCATGTTTGAGCTTCTTAATCGTCTAGAAGTGGACTGGATGAAACTCTTGCATGTCCAGCAAGATTTTGAATATTTGGACAGTTTGCATCTTCCCTGCCAGGTACGAAGTCAAGCCATCTTGGAACGCTATCGAAAGCGGGCAACAAGCCATTGGCTGAATTTCACAACTAACATTTACGAGGTTTCTTCGAACAATCTACTTCTTCGATCGCATTCAACTATTTTGATCGCAGAGACAGGTGGTGCGGAATGAACGAGAAATTTCCGAGTTTCGATCTTGATCCCATAACAAAAGAGCAAATTTTGGACTATGCCGACGCCTCTGGCGATCACAACAAGATTCACCTCGATCCAGATTTTGCTCGAGCGGCTGGACTCCCCAATGTCATTGCCCATGGTATGCTAAGCATGGGCTTAGCCGCCTCAGCTTTAGAGAAATGGAAGATTTCTCCCAACACTTTGCTCAAATTTGAATCGAAGTTTAAAGAGAAAGTTTTTCCGGGTGAGACCCTTCGGGCTGAATTCATCTCCGAAACTGAACTTCCTACTGGCCACAAACTAATTACCTGGAATTTGTTGAAGGCTGATGGGACGGAAGTTCTTCAAGCCAGAGCAGAAATAGGCTAAAGCTGCCGACTCGCAATATTTTCAGACTGGACACGGCCTTCACAGGGCAATGCGGCCCCTTTATCCCAACTAGAGCGCCTTAGGGCTTGATATTGCCTATGTTTTTTTGGCATTTGAATTGCTTTTAAACATATAAATGAACATGGGGATAACTAGGATAGTTCAAGCAAATTTCGCCTTCGTTGCGATTGGTTTTGCCCTATCATTTCTGAATGTTTCAATTTTGAAAGCTGACGAAGCTCAAAAGTGGGTCAGCTGTCAATCACGAGAAAAGCTTGGTCTCTATCAACAATGCGAAGAAGTCAAAATTATCAAGCGATTCGGCGATCGAGTTAGTGTGTTTGCGTTAGCTTCCAAGAAACTTCTGCGCCTCCGTGATCAAGATGTTTACGAGCTAGAAGCTGTCGCAAGTAGTGATACCTTGGATCAAGCTACCACGATTGCTGTTCCGGGATCTCTTTTATGGAATTCTTCCCACTTAAATTCCCAGACACTTTGTGGGATTCGAGGAAGCGTGCTTTCAGATCTCCTAAGCCTTAATTGTGGATCCATCGACCATTTGAAAGTTAATCGAAAATTGATCTTCAAGCTTGGCGCTACCTATCGGCAATCCTTCCCTCCCGGCATACCAAAGGCTTCGCCTTTGCGATCTGAGTCTCAAGAAAAGGTTAAGGGATAGTTAGTCAAAGAAATAGCCGCTTACTTGCACGCCTTCACGGCGTGGATCAAGAGATTTGACGATAGAAATCCCTGTCTCTTGGCTGAGATCAATTAGAATTGAGTTCTCGTCTGAATTCTCTACGACAAGTTTAAGCATAGGAACGCCAACTTTTTCACCACTTGGCCTGAAAACGACAGCCTTCTTGCCATTTGATAAAAGCACCAAACTTCCTACGGGATAAACACCTAAATAGCGTACAAATAAATAATAGAGAACGGGATCGAGATTTCCTTCGTTTCGACTGGTTGCTCGGTTTCCAAGAATCTTCATGGCCTCGGCTGGATGATAAGCGTCTCGAAAAGGACGGTGACTCGTAAGAGCGACATACTGAGAGACCATTCGAAGCAAACGACTGTCCAGGGTAAGGGAAATAGATTTCTTAAAATTTCCCTGAGTCGCTTCAAACAAAGCGAGCAGCCGTTCCAAGGCGGGACGGCTAGAACCCTGAGTCTTAATTAGCTTGAAGACTCCCGCGGACTGGGCGTCCATGACTTTTTTGTATTCAGCCTGACTGAGACGCTTGTCTGACTTTAGCAGACTAGACAACTCCTGATTGAGAAGACCGACGTTGTACATCAAGCCGACCACACCAATATTCACTTGTTCGCGAGTTGAAAAATCCAATTCCTTCGCCAAAACAATGGAAAGAAGCGCCGTCGAAATCGCTTCGCAAGCGACGTCCTCGAACTCCTCTTCCTGGCCAGTGCCGCGCAGTAGACTTAAGCCGACCAATTGGTAGGGATTCACCCGAGCGATTTCTGTCATTTCGAGAATCTCGCGACGAACTTCCCTTTGAGAGATTAGCTGGTTTGAAGAAATTGACTTGAAGTAACCGATCATTAAATTCTTGAGAACATAATAGTGGTTGAGAGCATACGAAGGGCTCATCAACAGCTGCTTAGATTTAAGGCGAATATTCGCTTTTTCGGGATTGACAAAGGCAATTTTTACACCTCTAAATTCACCCGTTATCGCCTTCGATTTTTGATGAACGGAGCAATGTAAGGCCCATTTTTGAAAGAAATTTCCAAGGTCTTGCCAATTCGCATCTTTCTCGAATATCAGACTCTCCATGAGAGCAAGTTCCAAGTGTCGTGGCACCTGCTTCGATGCTTCGACTATGGAAAAATGGTTATTTAATTTTTGGCCGCAAACAGTAAGCAAACTTTCATTGAGTTTGAGCTCGACGCCGTTTTCGGCGAAGCCTTGAAGAACCTGAAGAGTATGTAAGAAATTCTCCTTGGGCCGGATCAACGCCTCATTTTGAAGATCGTGAATTCCCAAATTCTTGAGTAAGGCAAAAATCGCATTAATGAAATCTCTGCGGGCTACCTCAAATTCGTCAGAGTTTGGAGATTCCAGCTGAGCTTCACTCATGAGGTAGGCGCTCCCGATGGTTTTGAGATTTTGTCCAATAATTCCTGAAGCTCCTTACTCAAGGTGTCGGAGGGTGTGAGCTTCAAAAGGCTTTCTATAAAATCTTGGTTGGTCTTTGCCACGGCTTTCAATAGCAGAAGTCGACGTTCATTTTGATGTCGGCCTTTGAATATTCCTTCGCCAGGCTGCATCCATTGAGCTTCCAACCATATCAAAGCTGCCTCTCCAGCTGAAGCCAACAGAGAGGCATAAGCTTCCATCTTTTCATCATTCGATGTCGATTGAAATTCTTTAGAGTCAATACGATCTTTTAGAATCAAGAGCGCCGCTTTGTTTTTGGCCAATGGTAAAATGTCGTAGGCTAACTTTCGGTCCTCGTACTTGCTTGAAGTTAGCAGTGGCCGAAATACTTGAAGAGCTTCCTCGGATCCTATGATAGCGCACTGGCGCAAAACCTTCACTTTTAAGGTGGAACCTGCCGACTGCATCAAGCTTGTAAGAAACTTTGCAAATTTTTGTGTTGGTCGGGCGGCAAAAATATTGATTAGCCCTTCCCAACAACTTAGTTCAGGCGCCAGCTCGACGGTATCAAAGAGCCATTTGGAATGGCTGGGCAAATGCTTCAGGATAAATTCAGAAAATACTTTTGGACACCAAGACTGCGCATCCAAAAGTAAGACAATCAAGGAAACGGCGCTAGGTGGTGCTGAGAGGAGAATCTCCGCCAACTTCGTTTGATGATCCTTTTTCTCAAAAAGTCGTCGAATCAAAGATTCACGATCCACACTGAAAATCGCGTCGAGTATTTTTTGATACTCTCCTCGCTGGTTCGGCATATCGCGATGAAGCTGCTGAATCTTTTTGACCAAGGCTCCGAAGAGAGGAATATATTCCTCCTCGAGCATCATAATCGCAACCTGGCTGACAAGATCACGTCCGACTTGATTTTGGTCCACATCTCGTTCCTGAAGCAAAAAATGAAAGCCCATCAAGGCTAATCGCTCAAGGGTCTCCTTTTCGCGCTTCGTCCCCAGTTGCCCTGCGGTAATGGATTGAACGATCTTATTTACTTCCTCATCGGGCTTTGCAAACTGCGCAGGACTCAGTTGAAATTCTTCGATCACCTTCAGATCGTCTTGCCGTAGCTTTCGAGTCTGGGGCGCCTCTCTAGGAGCACTCCGATTGCCAATTAGCTTTCGAAAGCGTCCCAACTCTTCTTTGAGATCCGGGCTCTCTTTCTGAAGCTCGCCAATCTTGTCGAATCCAATGACTTCAAAGTGATCCAAGCGGTTTTCAATGAAAACACAATACAAATCATGATCCATCATTTCAGGTACATTAAAGTCCGTGGCGAGCATGCCTATGATGCCGATAAGCTCGTCTCGCGCCATCCCGCGCTTAAATGAAAGCATCCGGACGCCATGCTCGTACAACAGCCAACTTAGGGAGCTCTTCTTTTCCTTATTTTCGTATACCACCCTTCCCTGAAACATCATCTGGTAGGGTTTGACGTGAACGTCGATGACTTCCTCTTCAAAAAATGCCCGATCGATAGCTTGAATCACATTCTCGTAAATATTCTCCATCATTTTTTGACCGGATTCATATCGATAAACGCGAGCCGATCGAATACACTTCTCGAGTGAATTCAAAAAAATCTCGACGGAGCTCTTTTGAGCACCCACTGGCGCGCTAGTAACGGCTGGATTTTCTGCTTGCCCCTCTGACACGAGGCCCCCCCCTTATATTAAACACCTAAGCTTCCAATAGTTTATCGGAAAAATCTTGGCTCCAGAACCCCTCCCGAATATTCTACTTGCAGAATATGGATAGCCTCATAAGCATTGTTGAATTGGCCTTCGTGATTGGAATGCTTGGCCTACTTATCTTGTTCATTTTCCACGTCAATCTGGCATGGAGCTGGGCCCAAAACCACCTTAACCAAAAGCTAGAACTTCCGGACATCCTATCGGCAGCAGCGATCGAATGGGGCGGGTTAATTAGTATTTTTGGCTTTCATTTGAAAAGAATTAGACGATTTTATGAGGCTCCCCCTCTACTCGATTCAAAAGTGGACCCGCAGCAAATTCCCATCATTTTCATACCCTCATTGCATCATGGCCCAGAGATTTTTCATTTTCTCTTTTGGCGATTGAAAAGAAATTTTTGGAATAGTCTTTGGCCCTTGCGTTGGAAAAGTTATCTCCAAACTCCTGAACTTTTAGAGGATCAATTAGCGGCCTATGTTGAAAAAGTCATGAGTGACACAAAGTCCCCTCGCTTTCGAATTATTAGTTTTGGCACGAGTCGTCCGATCGTCGCCCGCTTGCTGAATCGTTCGAACTTAAAGACTTATTGTGACAAATGGATTGCTATCTCAGCACCAAACGAACTCAGTGCCGTGCATCGACTTTTAAATAGCGAACGAACTCGTCTCGCCTACGAGGACAACGAACACAATCACAAAGAACCCGATCTCCTCATTGTCGGAGAGAGGGATTTGATTTGCTATCCGCCTAGCGTGTGGGGCAATGGACGTTTCGTGCAAGTCGCTCACGTGGGACACTACGGTGCTGCACTTCATTCCTTAACAACGACAAGCATTATACGGGAGCTTAGTGAGTCAGCCTAAACTGCATATCGTTACAGGAAAGGGCGGCGTCGGAAAAACTCGCTGCTCAATTCTGCTTAGTGAAAGATTAGGCATAGAAAGCCTAGTTGGAAAAAAATCTGATCTCGAACGGGAAAATAACAGCCTGGGCGTTTCTGGAAAAATATTTTTGGAAATCTCAAATCGAGAACTTCTAGAGGCCCTGCTCGAGGAAATAATTCCGTTTAAGAAAATTGCTGACTGGGCAAGCGCTAGTAGCTTACTCCAAAATATTGTGTTCTTAGCGCCGCAACTCGATCAATTACTGCTTTTGTATGAGTTGCTTAAGAAAAGTACTAAGGAAAGCATCTTATATGATGGTCCTTCGACAGGAAATTTTAAAGCCTTATTGGACGCGGCGCCAACGGCCCAAAGGATGTTCCGATCCGGAAAGCTAAAGACCTTTGCCGATCAAATCTTAAAGGAAATGACTAGAATTTGTGTTTGGAATATTTCGCTTCCCGAAAACTCTGCTTTGCATGAGTCCCAGGAGATTAGTGATTATCTCAAGGAATTTCAGCCACAGATCAAAGAGCGCCGAGTTCTTAATCGATGTCATCAGAAGCCTCAAATAGAAGGTTTCGACTGGGAACAGCCATGGCGAGACTTTGCCTTTACTCGCCCAGAAAGAGAGCTAGAGCGAACAAGGAAGATCTCTTATGAATTTCGAGCCCTAGAAGGTGATAGGAGACTATGAGTCAGAAAACTCAACTTCATTTTGTTTGGGGTTCAGGTGGCGTTGGCAAGAGTCATTGTGCCATTCGAGAGGCTTATCGCAAACTCGACAAGCCACTTTTGATTACACTTGATCCAAGCTACCGTCTTTATGACCTCCTTGGGCTAGAACGACTTCATGGTTTGTGCTCGACAAGTCTAGAAGGCAAAGACATAGATCTCAAAGCCTGTGATGCTCGCGAACTTTTTGAGGCTCTCGAGGCGAGACATCCTTCTAACGAAGTCGTGAGATGGTATTATCAGGAATTGGTAAAGGGATTGCAAAAATTCCGAGATTATCTATCGCTCCTGCAGCTGGCGGACGATATGAATACTCACCGCAATCGATCTATTATTGTCGACACCCCACCCTTTGCTGAAGCCGTGGGCCTTCATTCCTCGATTACAAATCTTAGTCAGTTTTTTGATAAATCCTTAGTTAAACTGACTACTCGGAATAAATTGCTTAACTTTGGTATGCGCAAAATCTTCGAAGCACTTCAACTTTTCGTTGGGAAGAGCGGACTTAAGGATTTGATGGAGTTTTTAGACTGGTTAAGTCTCCATATTGATCGATTTCAAAATGCCGCGAAAAATTTAGAAAAGAAAATTTTTGACGAAGAGACGCTCCATCACATTATTTTGACTCCAGAGACCCATGAATCTTTTCTTATCGAAATGAAGGCCTTTCTTAAAAAAACTTCGAATGTACGAATTAGCATCAACCGAAGTGTCACAGATTTCCATATACCAGAAAACGCGCACCCCTTCTTTGAGGAATTTAGAAGACTGAAACAAAAGGAAATAGTCTTGAATCAAATCCTTACTAAATTATTTCCATCGATTACTGTCGATAAAATTCCCTTGCAGTTAATGGGTGAAGATACACGCCAAGAGCTGATGGATTTTATTCTTAGTCCAATTGCTTTCTCAAAAAAGTCGGCACTTCAAACCGATCTTCCTCGAACGAACTCATAGACCGACGTTGCCGACCTAAGGGACCCCCAGAGGACATTCCGAGACCTGCTGATGCTGGCTCAGTTGGCGCTTCCATGACAGCTAGATTCAAAGCTGTAGCTGGAGAGCGTTGATTCACGCCGAGAGTTGCATGAGTCCTCATGGGTTGAGGCTTATCTTCTTTTTTGAAACCGGTGGCTATAACCGTCACTCGAATTCGATCATCCAAGGAATCGTCGATGACGCTTCCAAAGATAATATTTGCATCTTCATGTGCAGCCTCTTGGATCAAAGTTGCCGCAGCATTGACCTCATACAGAGTCATCGATGAGGTTCCCGTAATATTGATCAATATCCCTGTTGCTCCCTCGATGGAAACATCCTCAAGGAGAGGGCTCGAAATAGCATTGCGCGACGCGATCATGGCTCGATTATCCCCACGTGATTCGCCCGTCCCCATAAGGGCCATGCCCATCTCACTCATCACGGTTCGAACATCAGCAAAGTCTACGTTCACCATCCCATGAATATTAATGAGATCACTAATTCCTTTAACTGCCGACAAAAGAACCTCATCAACCTTATGAAAGGCATCCAACATCGTCATTTGATCTGTCGCGACCTCCATCAACCTTTGATTGGGAATCGTAATCAGAGTATCCACATTATCCTTCATTTCTTGAAGACCTTCTTCAGCCTGACGACGGCGTCGTTTCCCCTCAAACCCGAAGGGTTTGGTCACAACTCCAACGGTTAGTATGCCTATGCTTTTGGCAAGCTGAGCGATAACCGGCGCAGCTCCAGTGCCCGTACCGCCCCCTAGTCCGCAGGTGACGAAAATCATATCTGAGCCATCAAGAAATTCTGAAATCATTTGAGAGTCTTCTAAGGCAGCCTCACGTGCCACCGCTGGATTGGCCCCCGCCCCTAGCCCCTTAGTCAAAGTTTGCCCGAGCTGAATTTTGTTATCTGCAAGATTATTCGTCAGAGCCTGCGCATCCGTATTGGCTGCGATGAATTCAACACCTCGCAAGCCTTGCCGAATCATGGTGTTAATAGCGTTCCCGCCACCTCCGCCAACGCCGATCACTTTAATTTTTGCACCTAATACTACCGACATATTTTGATCTATTTTCTTTGACATATCCCCTCCTTAGAAAAAATCTTTCATCCAACGAAACACTTGTGCTTGAAACTTTTTAACACCCTTTTTCTGATAAACACTTGCCATATATTTGAGGTCTTCACTTTGCTCAAATCCCAGCTGTATAAGGCCAACCAGTGATGAGTAGACCGGCGTCGAAATCATTTCACTTAAACCACCCAATCTCTCCGGGCGCCCTAGGCGACAAGGCAAGGAAAAAACTGAATGTGAAACATCCAGAAGCCCCTTGAGAAGAGAACTCCCGCCAGTTAACACAATGCCGGAAGGTAAACTCTCATCCACGCCTCGTTTAGCCAGCTCGTTTCTCACAAGTTGCAAAATCTCTTCGACTCGAGGCTGCAAAATGGTTGTGATCAAACGGCGATCAATCTGCCTGGTTTCCGCGCCGGCCAATCCGACAATTTCGACTTTCTCATAGGGATCGGGCTGCAGGACACAACCGTAACGGTGTTTAATTTCTTCAGCATCATTTAGGCTTGTCTTCAGACCAACCGCCAGGTCGTTGGTCAGGTGCATGCCACCGATAGAAATTGACTGCAACCAACTTAAAACCCCATCTTGAAAAACAACCATATCTGTGGATGCTGCGCCAATATCAACAACACAGACTCCAGCCTCTCTCTCTTGCGGTCCAACCACCGCACGAGCACTTGCCAAGGGATGAGAAATAAAAGCATCTGAATCCAAATCTGCTTTTTGCAAACAACGACGAATATTTTGTAGTGTGGTTACAGCACCTGTAACAATCTGAACTCGGGCTTCGAGACGACGCCCATACATCCCAACAGGCTGATGAATTCCGTCCTGCCCATCAACAATATATTCTTGAGGAATGACCTGAATTACTTCGCGATCCAAAGGAAGACTTACCGTCGAAGCCGTCTCCAAAACTTTTTGCACATCCAACTGTCGGATTTCGCGTTCGCGAACGGGGATCATTCCATTGGACTGCAAACACTGAATATGCGTGCCCGTCACACCACAAACTAAGAAGTCAATGTCCACCTGACTTAAGCTTTGAGCCTCATGGATGGCTTCCTGAAGCGCCTCAACAGTTGAATCCAGGTTCACGACGACACCCTTTCGAACGCCACGCGAACGAGCTTGTCCAAAACCAGCAACTTCAAGACCGGAAGGGGTGATTTCGCAAATTAGAATTGCTACCTTGCTGCTACCAAAATCACAGGCTGCTATGGTCGGGAAAGCTTTTCTCAACTTAAAACTCCTTACTTATTTCGGATGATCGACTATCGAAGCTCAAAACCCATCTTTTCTTATACTGACCAAGAATGGAAACCTCCTGAAATCTATCGGACACAATATCACTCATAACAAACTGTAACGAAGTAAGGCGATCTTCCCAATAATGAGAAAGAAGACTTACTTGAAATTTTCTAGATTGAGAATCTCGCCAGCCAACTTGAAATAGGACTTCATCCAACCAATCTCGCCTTTGGATACGAACCTCTTCGACAGAAATATTCACTTTTTCTTTCAGAGCCCTAACGACCTTAACCAAATCAGCAAGTTTGGACCTTTCATCTTCGTAAAGGCGATTGATCTCTTCGATTTCGCCCGAAATTTGAGTCTCGTACCCAAAGACTTTGGGAAGTCCAAAATATTCTTTCTTAATGGCGCGCATAGTTCCAACGAAAGCTCCAGCTTCGTCCACAATCAACCAAGAATTCTGAGCGCGAACAAGAAGGGCCGGCTGCCGAGCCGCAACCAACACCTCAAGCTTGTCAGGGAAACGACGATAGACTCTCACCGCCTGTACCCACGGAAGATTCTCGACCTCTTTCGTGAGGGACTGAATGTCGACGTTAAAAATAATTTGACCCTTCAAGCTCTCGAGTCGACGACTAAGCTGTTGAACTTGAGCGCTGTCAAAAGGCTCGTCATCAATCTTTGACTCGAGCCGTATATTTGAAATCACAACCCCTCCGTACTGTGCCAGTTCATATAAGAACTGTTGCGGTGAACGAGAATCCAATTCTTTAATTTTATGAGAAAGATAACGCCCTGCAAAGAAAAAGATAATGCTGAGAGCCGTCACAATGAGCGAGGTCCACAGAAAGCTCTTGGCCCTCCAATCTCGTGACGCGCTGCGTGCCGAACGAGATTTAGTGCTCATGAAAGTTCCCCCAATGCTTTAAGTGTGACTCAGTGAATTAGGAATCGTCAAGGAAAGCTCAGACTTTAGAAATCACCGCACTGCGTGAAGCCAGACTTTCAAGCTCGAAGGCAAGAGACTTTGCAAAACTTGTCAAAGGTGCCGCTCCCAACACAACAGCAACTACTGGCTCCTGACGAACGGAGCACTCCGATGCAAAAACAGAGGCCTGTGGAAGTGCCCCCCATAGATTGGCCCGCGTACCGATGTCAGCTGCAAGTCTGTCAGAAGAGACGCCTTCGATCGCAGCCTCATGGGCTGCATAAATTGGCAGTAAATATAGTTCATCCGAAAGCCCGCCAAGTGCGCCTACAAACTCATCCCAGAGGGCTTTAGTTCGTGTATAGCGATGAGGTTGAAAAATAACGATTTTCCGAAAGCCAGGAAACATTTGGCTCACGCCCTCCATAGCAGCTCGAATTTCTGTCGGATGATGAGCGTAGTCTTCAACTACAGCGAAACGCTCCGAGCGATAATGAGTTTGCAGCCTTCGATCGGCTTGAACAAAGTTCTTCAAACTTCGACGTAAGCTGGTAAGCCCAATCCCCAAACTCAGCGCCAAGCTTATGGCTCCTGTTGCATTCAAAATATTGTGTCGACCTGGAACTGGAATTTCGAAGCTCCCCAAATCTTCTCCAGTTTTTCTCTCGAGACAAAATAAGGATTTGGTTCTTTCCCATTCTACCCTCGTGATCCGAATATCCGCATCCTCTGCATAACCAAAAGTCTTGGTCGGCTTATTCAATCGTGGCCGAATGCTCTGCAAGTTCTCGCAGTCCGCACAAATCCAATTTTCTCCAAAAAAAGCTGTTCGATTGAGAAAACTTACAAAACAATCCTTGATATCATTCAGATCTCGATAGTTATCCAAATGCTCCAAATCTATATTGGTCACAATTGAGTAAACTGGCGAAAACTTCAGGAAACTTCGATCGCTTTCATCGGCTTCGATAATAAAAGTGGATCCTTTGCCCACAAGACTGGAGGCGTTCCAATGTTGTAACCTACCACCAACCACAACAGTAGGGTCCAGGCTATGCAAGACCTGTCCCAGCAGACTAGTCGTTGTTGTTTTGCCGTGGGAACCCGCCACAGCAATCCCCTTTTTTAGTCTCATCAATTCAGCGAGCATTTCTGCTCGTTGGATAACAGGAATAGAACGACGAACTGCCTCTTGCCACTCGGGATTCGAGACTTGAACTGCCGATGAAACCACCACGCAACTTGGTTGCTGAATGTGACTCGCATGATGATCGTAATAGATTTTAGCTCCAAGAGATTCCAATCGGTCGGTTATGGTGGACCTTGTCAAATCACTGCCGCTAACAGGAAACTCTGACGCTAAAAGTAATTCTGCGATTCCGCTCATCCCGCTGCCGCCTACGCCAATAAGATGAATAGCCGGTTTTTGCTGACGGTTCCAAAACACTATTTTTTCTTACATTAACTCAAAAGAGCTCGCCAGGTTAATTGAGCGGGATTCCTTGGCCGCGGCAAAGAAGGAACTGATTGACTTAAAATCCCTCGCATTCGCTCCCAACAAAATTCAGCTTCGGCCACCACCCAAGACGATTCCTGCAGAGCTATGGCGTTCTTAAATTGATGATCTTCACTTGCACGGGGAAAGGGCACAAATACCGTCGGCCTCTGAAACTCAATAAGTTCAAAACTACTCAAGGCGCCCGATCGAGATACCACGAGGTCGGCCTGCGAAAGGTACCTTGCAATTTCATCCGTAAACCCAAAGCATTCCGCATCCATTCCGAGCTCCTGATAGGCCGTTTGTACATTATCTAAGCTACTAGCTCCTGTCTGATGGATATACCGAGCCTCAGGCAAAGCAGCCTTAAGTTGAGGTAAGATTCGAATCCAAGCTTTATTTAAACCAGCAGCTCCCTGCGAACCCCCTTGTACAAAAATACATTTGGGTGGCCATGAAAACTTTGCTGCCTGTTTTGCATGCTCCTCGATATTTTTACGAATCGGCATTTTGATTAATTGAAATCCTCTGAAGGGAAAGGGACAAAAGGCGCGCACCCCAAGTTTTGAAAAAAACCGATTCACTAATCCTGGAACCGAATTCTGATCTACAACACTCAATTTAAATCCTAAGAACAATTTTAAAAAATAGGCCGCCAAAATACATGGCGCACTGGCATAACCTCCAACGCCGATCACAGCACGGGGCCTTTCACGAATTAAAATCCTTAATGAACTTAAACAGCCTCGTAGCAACAATACTATGGCTTCGATCTTTTGAAAAAATGACTGGTTCATAAAACCCTTGGCCGGGATGAAAACCAACCGCATCCGACGATCTTGCAACCTATAGCGACCTTCGATTCCTCTTTGAACACCTACTAAAACAACCTGAGCATCAGGATAGGCCTCCAGAAAATGTTCAGCTACGGCTAAGCCACAAAAGAAATGTCCGCCAGTTCCTCCACCTGCAATGACAATTTTGTTGGCTTGTAAAGCCTTTACCACGCCTCATCCCGTCGACGGTGAAGACTTTGAAGAGATCCAAGGGCAATTAATGCGGCGACCAAAGAAGAGCCACCGTAACTAAAAAATGGCAAGGGCAAGCCCTTAGTTGGCAGTAAGCCCAAGGTCACCATCATATTGAGTAAAGCCGGAAGAACGAAAAAGACGGTAAGCCCTGTGGCCAATAGATAGCCTGGCAAGCTCGCCTGAGCTCGCGCAATTCGAGAGCCCATAATCAGCAGACTCACAAATAAACCAACCACCAAAACAGCTCCGACAATCCCAAGCTCTTCCCCGATCACGGAAAAAATAAAATCCGTATGGGCTTCGGGAAGGTAAAAGAGTTTCTGCTGCCCATTCCCGAGGCCCACACCAGCCCAGCCACCTTGATAAAAAGCGGTAAATGATTGAATGACCTGAAAACCGCTTCCCTGAGGGTCCTTCCATGGGTCCAGAAAACTAGCGAGCCTCAAGGCTCGATAAGAAGCCTGATAAATCAGAAAAACAATTGCCGGCATGGACAAAACTAAAAGCCCCGCCAAAAATGCCACGGGCACTCCCCCAACAAACCAAAGAGCTAAACTAATCATAAAAATTCCCATGGCACTTCCGAAATCTGGCTGTAAAATTAAAATGAACATTAATATCGAAGTCACGACCAAAAGGGGCAAGAACCCTTTATTAAATGAATTCAATCGATCTCGTCTAAAGGCCAATGTTCCAGCCAAGTAAAAAATAATCATAAGGCGGACAAATTCAGCTGGCTGAAATTGTACAAATCCAAGGCTGATCCAACGTGTCGCTCCCCCCGCCGACACACCCCATCCAGGAATAAAAACACTAAGCAACAAAAGAAGGGATACAATAATAAAACTCAATCTCAATTTACAAAGCCGAATTACGGAGATCTGTGCGACCACAAAATATAAAAGCCAACCGGCCCCCAAAAACACTGCTTGCTTCTTGACGTAATAAAGTCCATCCCCGAATTTTTGACTGCCTAAAATAGCCGAAGCGCTATATATCACTAGCAACCCAAGTCCACTTAGCAATACGGCCAGAAAAAATAATGGCAAATTTGAAAGGCCGGCTGGACGAGGCAAGCTTCCCCGTGTCTGTACAGATTTTGACTTTCGCTCACCCCAGGCCACAATAATACTATTCTACAGGGCCGAAGGGCCAGTTCAAGAAGCTTTTGGAAAGCTCTCAAAAAAGAAGCGTCCTCGCTCTTCGTAGTTTCGAAACTCATCAAAGCTCGCGCAGGCCGGTGCGAGCAACAAACAATCCTCCGCCTTCAGCTTTGATTGAAAAAACTTGAGAAGCTCAGACAAGCTTTTGTATTTCAGGCACTCTTTGCCCGCCCTCTCAAACGACGCGCCAATCTCTTCCCTCGCTTGACCATACAAATGAGCTTCGTCACTCGGCCGCAACATCGACGCAATTCTGGAAAAATCACCCCCCTTCGACTTCCCTCCCAGTATCAAAAGAATTCTAGAAAACTCCGGTTGAATCTGCTTGAGGGCATAAAGAGTTGATTCTACATTAGTCGCTTTTGAATCGTTTATAATCCACGCTCCATTTTCAAGCTGTTTCCTTTCTAAGCGATGAGGAAGATTTGGCAATTGATCAAACAGATCTTCCTGCAACTTAAAATTCCAGATTTTAGACAATTTTTCAAAGAGGCTTCGCAAAATTACTCGCTGCGACGATTCCGACTCAAACTTAATTAAACTCTCGGAAGCGCGGAAATAAGATACCGGCAGATCAGAAGGAATAGCCACCAACGCACAGCGATCTAAAAGTCTCAATTTAGCTTCATAATATTGTTGAGCCGTGGCGTAACGATCCAAATGATCGGGGCTTAGATTGAGCAGAACGCCAAGATCAAACTGTGCTGACTTTAGTCGCTCCGCCTGAAAACTAGAAATTTCCAAAACAGCCGCAGCAAAATGATTGCCGCAAATATCCAACATCGGTCGCCCGAAGTTTCCCCCCAAGAAAACCGGGCCCTCTCCCAAATGTTTTTCCAACAAAAAAGCCGCGCGCGCGGCCAAGCTAGATTTGCCATTTGTACCGGTGACAAGAATACAACGACCCCTAAAAAATTGTCGAAACAGATCCATCTCACGAACTTCGAAGCTCTGTATCTGAGCATAGAATGCCCTTCGCGGATCTATTCCGGGTGAAAGGATGAAAGATGATGGCTTATAGCCTTGCCATTCGAGGCTATCGAAGGTTTCTTCCGAAAATTGCAGGCTTAAGACCCATTCGTTCGCTTCACGATCAAAACGAAACTCGTCAACACCCTTTGCTGTCTCAAACAAACACAAAAGCTCACCATTGAAATAACGAGCACTGACCCGCGTCGTCTTTCCCAGGCCTAAGAAAATCCAACGATCTTTTTCATGACCGAATACCATGGTCTTCGATCATTCGGTACGAGACAAGCTTTTGTCAATCTGAGTTAGCGAAGCTTAAGCGTCGTTAAAGCGATAACGGCAAAGATGATCGAAAGAATCCAAAAACGAACAATGACTTTGGGCTCCGGCCAACCCGCCAACTCGAAATGATGGTGCAAGGGAGCCATTCGAAAGACTCTTTTCTTCGACGACTTAAAAACAAAAACCTGGATTATGACAGAGAGGGCTTCCATAACAAAAAGAAACCCGCTGATAAAGAGGACAATTTCTTGGTGAATGAGTAAGGCGGAAGTTCCCAAAACAGCTCCCAAAGAAAGTGAGCCGACATCCCCCATAAACACCTGTGCCGGATGAGAATTAAACCATAGAAACCCCAAGCCTGAACCTATAATGCCAGCCAAAAACACGGCCATTTCACCAGAACCCTGCAAACTCGAAATACTAAGATAACTTGAGAATAAAGCGTGACCCGCAACATAACTAATCACCATCAGCACAAAGGCCGTTGTCATCACAGGTACAATGGCCAGACCATCCAAACCATCCGTAAGATTTACCGCATTGGAACTTCCCACAATCACCAGAAATCCCCAAAGATAAAACCACATTCCAACATCCAACTGAAAGTTCTTGAAGAATGGCAATTGAACTAGCGGTCGAATAATTCCTGAAGAAGTAGCCCAGTAAATAACAATTAAACTTATGGCAGCTAAACTGAGCATCTTGATTCGAAAACTCACACCCTTTGAGTTTTTCTTAGCCATTTTTAAGTAGTCATCCCAAAAGCCAACAGCACCCGAAGCGACAAAGCTAAAAAGCAATATCCAGATCTGAGCTTGATCCACCCGACAGAAGATAACTCCAACCAAAGTTCCGGCCCATAATATTATAAGCCCGCCCATCGTCGGAGTACCCTTCTTTTGAAAATGAGATTGTGGCCCATCATCTCGAACCACTTGCCCCAGCGCCTCGCGACGAAAATACCTGATAAATTTAGGCATAAAATAAGTAACAAACAAAAACGAAAACAAAGCGGCCGCAAAGGCGCGAAAACTTATATATCGAAATAGGTTAGTAAAAAGATGTTCAGGGAAATAATTTTGAAGAAAATATAGAATCAAAAGTGCTAACTCCCTAAGTAGGATTGCACCACTTTCCTATCGTCAAACTCCAGCCTTTTTTCACCAAGAATCTGATAATTCTCATGACCCTTGCCTGCAATCAGAACAACATCTTCGGATTGTAGCTCGCTCAAACTCAATCCAATAGCCTTATGCCGATCACTTTCTACAACGCAGGTCTTGACTCGCTGAAGTCCTCCATAAATCTCTTCGATAATCTTATCTGGGTCTTCTGTCCGTGGATTGTCCGACGTCACAAAAATTTCGTCCGCGTAGAGTTCGGCCACTTGGCCCATTTTGGGACGCTTCTCTCGATCACGATCCCCTCCGCAGCCAAAAACCACCTTTAGACGCCCTTTAGTTAAAGGTCTCAATGTCAATAAAACATTTTCCAAGGCGTCCGGCGTATGGGCGTAATCCACGAAAATATGGAAACCTGAACTTGTCGCGACGGGCTCGAGTCGCCCCCTGACGCCATCAAAACTCTCCAAACTTTGGCAAACTTTCGAAAAATCTAATTTAAAAGCCAAGGCCAAACTTAATACACCGGCGAGATTATCGATATTGTATCGCCCAATAAGCTTAGATCGAAGATCAAATGCCTTTCCCGCATACTCAATGCTAAACGCAGAGCCATCGAGCCCTGTTTTCCAATTCTTGATCCACAGATGAGAAGATGAATCGAGGGGACGATAACCCCAACTATGAACATCAATTCCAGAATACGCCTTGAGATCATCTAACAACTTAGATCCATAGGCGTTATCATCGGGAACAATGGCGACTCGAAACGCCTTTGGGGAGTGTAACAACAAGTCTTCAAAAAGAATCTTCTTCGCTGCATAATAAGATTCCATATCTCGATGATAATCCAAATGTTCCGGAGAGAGATTCGTAAAAACCGCGGCGTCTAAATCTATTCCCATCAAACGTCCTTGATCAAGCGCATGAGAACTCGCCTCAAAACTAAAGGCACTCGCGCCAGTTTGCAAAAGTTCCCGCATTCTTTTCTGCAAAACACTAAAATCTGGAGTCGTCAGCTGGCTTTCCCAAATCTTTCCTTCAAACTCCGTCTGAATGGTTCCGTTGACCGCCGTTCGATAACCTGAGGCATTGAGCGCGCGCTGCACCAGATAAGAGGTAGTTGTTTTACCATTAGTGCCAGTAATGGCCGTACAGAAAAGTTGCCGACTAGGATTCTCATAGAATTCTTTGCAAGCCCATGCCATGGCTGCCGTAGAGTCTCGAACATGGATTACCGGTTTTTTGAAATCAATCCCTTTCGGAATCTCTTCCAACACAAAACCGGCAATGGATTCCAATTTATTGAGTTCCTCAAGAAATCGATGCCCATCGGCGTTACGTCCTCTTCGCGCAAAAAAAAGAACAGACTTATTCGTATCTTGATTCAGCAATTCACGTGAGTCGGCACTTAAAGTACTAATTAAGCAATCCGACGGAAGCTCTCCCGATAGCCAAAGATTCTTTTGTTTAAGTACCGAAGCCCAATTTTTGATAGTCCCGGTCATGATACTCGCCTCGTCGTAATAATTATTCGAAGTAAATACGAACCGAATCCCCTTCTACCTCTTCACGAATGGCTTTGCCATAACCAAAGAGCTCCACTTTCTTTTGCTCCTCGGGTGCCCATTGACGAATTTCACTCAAAACATCCTGGAAGCTTTTGCCAATGAATTTACTATCGTCCACGCGAGATACAGAATGTGCCTTACGAACCTTCAAGATGCCTGGTTTGGCTCCCAAAATCCCTAAGGCCCGACCTGCGATCTTTCGAAATGTCGGAGCCGCCACACTACCACCGGAAGACACCCCTTGTGCCTCATCCACCATCACATAAAGAACGAAGCGCGGTTCTTGAGCGGGGACAAATCCAATGAAACTCGCCATAGCTGCCTTCTCGGAATACGACTTAACTTTTCGTCCCGATGCCAATTCGATCTCTTTAAGCTTTTGAGCCGTTCCCGTCTTACCCGCCACCTCAAAACCTGAAATCGCTGCGGCCATTCCGGTCCCATGCTCTTGAGTAACACTCAACATCATATCTCTCAACTGCCGCACGAATTCAGGCCGCCATATCTCGATCCTCTTGGCTTCATATTGATAGAGCCTTTCTTTTTTTTCATCTGAACTTTGAACGTAACTCACAATATGAGGTTCAATAAGATAGCCCCCATTGGCAACACTCGCCACAGCTCGAGTCATTTGCAAAGGTGTCACCGCAATTCCTTGACCAAAAGCTATATTGGCTAAATCAATTGGTTTCCATTCATTCGGTGATCGAACCAAGGATCTAGCCTCTCCCGGCAGGTCAATTCCCGTTCGGTCCTTAAATCCAAAATTTTCAATATATTTAAAGAGATTATCCGGCCCCATTTTTAAAGCAAGTTTGGCTGCAGAAATATTCGATGAAAACGTGACCATCTCTTTCAATGTCAGCCATCCATATTTTTTGTGATTATATTCTCGAATCTTGTTCGGACCTACTGTTAGCAAACCGTTTTCCGCATAAATCTGGCTATTGGGAGATAGATGAAGACGGTCTAAGGCTGCCATCGCCGTTATAATTTTGAAGGTGCTACCAGGCTCATAAACGTCCGTAACCGCTCGATTACGAAGACTAGAACGCGGCTCTCCACCATTCGGACCCCCATCGATACTAGACATGGCCAGTATTTCACCATTGGTGGGATCCATCATGATGCCTATGGCCTGTAAGGCTTTCTTTTCTTTGACAACAGATTTGAGTTCTTCTTCCATGACCTTTTGCAGTCTCACATCCAAGGTTAAAACAACATCATTGCCCTCGAACCACTGTCGATCGAAATCTCGAAACAACAACATCCTTCCAAGTGCATCCCGGACTCCAAGGGATCTTGCTTCGTCAGAAACCATCAGCCAATTATCATAAGCCTTCTCGACACCCTCCAAACCCGATCCATCGCGCCCTGAAACACCGATCACACTTTTTGCCAAATCCCCGTGAGGATAAATTCGACGACTCTCCTTATTCCAATGAATCCCGGGAATGGACAAATTTTCGATTTTTCGGGCTGTCGTCTCATCGACCTCTCGCTTTAACCAAACAAAGTAGCGATCTTCCGACAAAAGCTTCTGAATCTTGGAAGTCGGCTCTCCCAAAATCCGACCCAATTTATAAGCTACCGATGAGGGCTTATCTATTAATTTTGGATTCGCAAAAAAACTTTTTGAAATCAATGATAGCGCCATTTCGTTTAAGTTTCGGTCAAGAATGGACCCGCGACTTTTGAGCAAGACTTTGCCGGATCTACTTTCATTCCACTTAGATTTATTTGCCGCTATCTCAACTAGTCGAGGATGAGGCTTAAGCTGGATTTGCACCGTACGACCCAGCACCAAAACAAAACCCAAAAATAAAACCCAGAACAAAATTAAGGCTCGAAAACGAGGTCGATTCATGGAATCACTCTTACCTGATCTGATCTAGGCTCTTGAAAGCCATCTAGGTAAAGATGGTGAGGTGAAAGCTTTTGGGCCAACTGAGCTCGCATACGCAACTGCTCCTCTTTTAGGGAGCGTTCATATTCTTTCAATTCATCAAAAGTATAGGCCAGTTGCGTGAGGTGCAAGCGAATGGCAATCATCGATAAGCTAAATAAAAGAACACTTACGAGAGTAGCCAGCAAAAAGCTCTTCATGCTTCGTTCTTTTCATAAATTCTGAGCTTCGCCGAGCGAGCTCTCGGATTATCGGCCATCTCTTTTTTATTGGCTTGAATTACTTTCTTGTTCACGGCTGCCAACTTCCCCCTTAACGACCATTTTACAGCACGATCCTCCAAACTGTGAAAGCTAATTATGGCTAGTCGCCCTCCAGGCGCAAGTTTTTGAGGAAGACTTTCTAAGCATCTTTCGAGACTCCCCAGCTCATCATTGATAAAAATTCGAATTCCCTGGAAAACACGCGTCAACGGGTGCTTCCCATGATGGTCTTTCGAGTCCAATCGAAAGCCAAGGGCTTCAACGAAGGCTTTGGTCGTTCGAATTTCCTTGGTCTGCCTCTCATGAACAAGCTTTCTAGCATGCACACGTGATCGCCCTTCTTCGCCAAAACGATATAAGACATCGGCCAATTCCTTTTCCTCAACTGATTCGAGCCACTCCCAAGCACTTTGCCCGCGAGAAGGATCCATTCGCATATCCAACGGACCATCCCGCTGAAAACTAAATCCCCTCGTCGAATCATCCAACTGAAACGATGAGACCCCAAGATCCAGAAAGATCCGGTCAAACTGGCCGGAAGTCTTTTCGGCAAATTGATCAAAATTCTCATGAAAATATTCGATGGCAAAGTGCTTTGAAAGCGTCGAACGGGTCCGCTCGAGAATCTGTAAATCCCGATCGAACGCAATAATTCTTTTAGGCAAGGGCGCGGCCTCTAAAAGGAGCTTCAAGTGGCCGCCACCCCCTAATGTTAAATCGGCATAGGAGGAAATCGGGCCTTTCCAAGAAAACAACTGAAGAATTTCATCCTGGAGAACGGGTAGATGCTGATGATTATTCACATCCCACTTTAATCTTATAAGTCGATTGAGATTCAAAGATGATTAAACTCGTAAGCTGAACCTTTTCAACTCGTTGTTTCGGTGAACCACAACTTGCAATCATGAGATTCCTTGAATTCTGAGCCTTCAATTCCCGCTTCCAATTGTCACAGGCGGTTTGCCAAGTTCGATAAGCGGCTTTCACATTTTCTTGAGGTTCACCAACAATGATATCGGAACCCGATTCCACAAAAACTCCAGACTTTTCCGGTTTTTCATGGATTTCCTTTTCAAGCACGATGACTTTATCCTCCTGAGCTAGCGAACAAAAACTCGCCAAGCCAAGCAAAGCGCTTAAACACATTAACTTACTGTATCGTCTCATCATGCTCCCTCTATAGAATGGCCAACTTCTTAAGACAATTCAAAATCATTTCACGCTCATTTTCCTTAAGTCCAATAAACTTAACACCCATACCGGGCTCTTCCTCTTCATCCTCATTCACCCAAATTACTTCGCCCCGGGTGCGAATCAGCGGTGCCTCCGGTAAAGAGAATTGAATATTGACTAAGGTTCCCGCTGGAAGCGGATCGGTACTTTGAATAAAGATCCCGTTTTGAGAAAGGTTAGAAGAATATTCAAAAAGGTAGTGCTCATTTGGCGATTCAACGTCGACCTTCAATTGAATAGGAATCCGAGGTTCTTTTCTCTTTTCAAGCGATCGGCCCCGCGCTGATTTCATTCGCTGACTTTTTAAATTCATAAATCGACCTACCATCCTCTTCCATGCCCTGAATATCCTTCAACTCGAACTCGAGAGATGTTCGTGAATTCCAAACATTCTCATAAAGCTCGGCAACTATATTCAGTTCAATTGCCCCTCCACTCTGGAGATCCAAATTCGACATCATCGTAACCCAAGGGCTCCTAAATTGCAAAACACTCCAATTTCGGCCTTTAAAGCTCCCCAACAGCTTAAGATGAAGCTCTTTCATAATACGAACTTCCCGCAATTGAAAGCCGCGCAGCAAAAATCGAGGTGCAGGATTGGCCTGTCCAATCGGCTCTAAAAGCTCCAGCATTTCATCGAGCCCTTCCAATGAGTTCAACTCCAACTCATAATCCTCAGATAAATTCATTGTTTTTTGAGCCGCTACCGCTCCTAAAAACGCTCCTTCAAATACCTTAAGATCCTCTTCTCGAATCGAAACTCCAGCAGCCTGCGCATGCCCCCCAAAACTTAATAAACGAGATCCCATTAAATCATTGGTTCTAGAAAGTGCTTTGGCGAGATGATAAGGCTTCGGAGCTCGAAGCGAACCCTTCCAGATTAATGGGCGGTCACGTGGCTCCAGGACTCCAAAATTTACAAGAGCATGCTCATCATTGAGATCTGTCAAAACACAAGCTGGCCTCTTAAATTTTTCGGCAATACGGGAGGCAATCAATCCAACAATGCCCAAATGAAAATCAGCATGCTTGACGACTAAGGCCGCTCGAGTCGGCAAATCCCTTATACTTTCCTCGGCAAGCTCCAATGCCAGCTCTGTCTGAGTTTCCTGCATCTGTCGCCGACGATTGTTATGCGCTTCTAGCTTCTCCGCCAAACTCTCCGCTTCATGATCCGAGGACGAAAGCAAACAGTCGATTCCTAAGCGAGGGTCCCCGACGCGCCCAACCGCATTTAGTCGAGGACCCAGCAAAAAACCTAAATCTTTGGCTTTAAGTTTTTTTGATTGAATTTCCGCCACTTTCCTAATTCCTCTCAGGCCAGGGCGATTAAATTGATTCAAAACCTCCAAGCCGGACTTTACCAAAATTCGGTTGGCACCCGAAAGCTCTGCCAAATCGCAAACCGTTCCTAAAGCAACTAGATCTAACAAAGGTCTCAAAGAATAATCTCGCGCTTCAATGGCCCGTCTCAACGCCATGACCAGTAAGAAGGCGACACCCACTCCTGCCAACTTCTTGTCGGGATAAAAACAATCAGGTTGTTTAGGGTTTAAAACAGCATCAGCGTTAACCCTCTTACTTGGAACTTCATGATGATCCGTAACGATCACTTTTCTGGATTTCGATCGCAAAAATTCAATCCCCTCGTGAGAGGAAACTCCGCAATCACAACTTACGATCAATTTAACTTTCGGGTAATCCTGCAAAAGTCGCTCAGCGGCTTTTTTTGTAATCCCATAACCCTCCGAAATTCGGTGTGGAACAAAGTAGGAACAGTCCCAACCCAAATCGCGAAGGGATTGAAAAAGGAGAGAGGTCGAAGTCGCTCCATCCACATCAAAATCGCCAAAAATTATAACCGGATGCCTTCGTTCCCTCGCTTCCATCAATGTCCGAAGCGCCATATCTAAATCTTTCATTTTGGAGTTTGGAAACGGAAGATCCGTCAGTCGAGGCTCAAGATAGCGCTCAGCCTCTGCGGAGTCCCGAAAACCCCTCATCCATAGGAGTTGCCGAATAATGGGTGGCCAAGCCGGCAAAAAATCAGAAGGCATTAGGCCGCAGCGACTCGATGCTTGGCATCCTTCTGAGTTCGGTTTTGCCATTTATGAAAGAACAACAACAGTGTCGATGCCACAAAGATAGACGAATAGGTTCCTACAAAAATCCCTGCCGTTAAAGCAAAGGCAAATCCATGTATCACCGCACCACCATAGACCCACAAAATTAAGGTCGCCGCCAGGGTCGTGCCTGAGGTGATGATTGTTCGATTTAAGGTTTGATTAATGGCTAGATCAATAATCGCAGCCAAGTCCTTCCCTTTGTACTCCGCAATCATTTCTCGAATCCGGTCAAAGACAATAATCGTATCATTTACGGAATAACCCGCCACTGCCAACAAAGCCGCAACAGTGGTTAGATCAAACTCAAACTGGAAAAGAGAAAACAAGCCGGCGGTGATGATCACATCATGCGCCAAGGCAATAACGACTCCCGGCGCAAAAGCAAAATCAAATCGCAAAAACACATAAAGAAAAATTAAGGCTAGAGCAATGAGCACACTTAAGACCGCAGAGGTCTTGAGATCACTACCCACTTTAGCACCTACGAAGTCCAGCTTTTCAATGGTGAGCGCGGTAGGAACAGAATCTGTTTTAAATTTTTGATTCAAAGCCGTCGCAACCATATCGGCCACACTTCCAAATCTCAGCTCATACTCCTTGGCAACCGAATTGCCAAAGGCGCTTACTCCATCAATCTGAAGAAGATCAAATTTAATAGTTCGAAGAAGTTTTTCAATTTCGTTCGCGGGGAGATTCTCAGTCAGTTTCAAATAGGCCTTTTCCATTCCCGAAAAGCGAAAATGAACGAGTGCCGCTGGCGTTCCAGATTGCGACAAGGCTTCACTAATTTTCTTTTGAACAACTTCCTCACTCGCAAAGTCTCCCGAAAAATGAACTATGTATTCTTTGGTTTCCGCCTCAAAATCAGTTCCAAATCGCTGCACGGAGGCCTGTGTCAAGCCAATGTCGGAAACGGCTTTTCGGAGAGCCTCTTCATCCACAGCCACAGACTCATTAAACTGAATGACCATCTGAGCCCCACCCGCAAAATCGACGCCGTAATTTAATCCTTTCGTCGACAGCAAAAAAATGGAGAATCCAACCACCGCCAACGATATAAACGCCGTCGGCCATCTGATGGCCATAAAAGGAATTCGCAGATTTTCGGGAAAGATTTGAAACATACTTACACCTTACAACTCCCCAATAGCACTTATATTGAGATTTCTTTTATATTGGTTCGATCGAGAAGATATTCACTTATCCATCGCGAAAACCAAAATGCACATATATAATTACAGATCACACCAATCAAAAGAGTGACGGCAAAGCCTTTAACGGGACCCGATCCAAAGTTGAACAAAACAATACCCGCAATGACCGTAGTTAAATTGGAGTCTAAAATCGCTTTATGAGCAGCTTCGTAACCTGTCTCCAAGGCCGCCCTAAACTTTTTGTTACCGCTGCGCAGCTCCTCACGAATCCGTTCCAAAATAATAACATTGGCATCAACAGCCATACCTATGGTCAAAACAATTCCAGCAATACCTGGCAGCGTAAGCGTCGCCTGGAACAAAGCCATCACTGCCAGAAGCATTAATATATTAATGCTCACCGCAATATCTGCAATAAGCCCACCGGCGCGATAGTAAATAAGCATAAAGATAACGACAGCCAAGGCTGCGATGAGACCCGATAATTTACCTTTCTGAATACTATCGGCACCCAAACTTGCGCCTACCGTTCGATTTTCCAAGACTTCAACCGGGGCAGGAAGCGCGCCCGACCTTAATACCAGCGCCAAGTCTCGAGCCTCGGATACTAACTGCTGGTGATTGCCCTGACCTAAACTAATGGTAGCCCCTCGAGAAAGAGCCGGGATTTTTTCACGAATCACGGGTGCCGAAATAACCACACCGTCCATTAAGATCGCCAGTCGCTTGTCCACATTATCCTCGGTAATTTTTTCAAACTCTTCCGCCCCCTGTTTGTTAAACTTCAAGGAGACCTGTGGCTGATTGTTCGTCTGATTAGTCGTCACGCGAGCATCTTCAAGTGCCTGGCCCGTCAAAACGATCTTTGCCTGCAAAAGATAGGGTTCAATATTCGTCGTTCTCGAGCGAGGATCTGTTTTCTTCTCAAAAGAAATTTCCGAGCCTTCCGGCAACTTTGCTTTCAAGGCTTGATTGAGCGCGGCCAACTGACTTTGGGTGAAATTATTTGTAAATCCAACCTTTGCGCGAACTTCTTCAACCAAGGCTTCAATTTGAGATGGCGTCAATTTCTCATCAACAATTTTATATTCCAACAGTGCTGTTTTACCAATTAATTGAATCGCTCTAGCCGGGTCACTGACTCCAGGAAGCTGAACCAAGATTCGATCCGAGCCCTCCAAGGCAATAATTGGTTCGGCCACTCCAAATTCATCTACGCGATTTCGAATAATCTCTCTGGCCTGTTCCAAGGACATTTTCTGAATATACTCTTCATGGCGAGGTTCCAATTTAATTTTCGCTACTCGATCTGAATCCCAATTCGTAATCATCAAAATCTGATAAAAATCATCTTTCAATAATTTTCGCAAGGCGTCCGACTGCTGCACATCGTGCAAAGTCACGAGGAAAGCACGCTCTCCGTCTACTCTCTTAAGTTCCGCTAAATTTAATCCTTCATCTTCAAAATGTGAACGAAACTGCTCACCGATATGATCCAGTTCCACGTCCAAAGCTTTGCCCACATCCACACCCAGAACCACATGAATTCCGCCGCGTAAATCCAAACCTAAGTTGATGCGCTTCCCTGGAAGATATTTCAAGATTCCAGAATCTTCTGGAAGAAAGCTTGGGATCAGAAAAAACAAAGAAATCACAATTGATGCGATAACAGCAACTACCTTCATAAAATCCCTTCGACAAAATCTAAGCTTCGTTTACGAAAATTAGGCCGCATTCGACGTCACGGATTCTTTACCGACAATACTGGTACGGTCGACGCGAACTTTTACCTGTGGAGCGATTTCTAGAGTGACGACTCGATCGGCCAATCCATATATCTTTCCGTAAATTCCACTTTGAGTAACCACATCATCCCCTTTTTGGAGTGAGGCTAAAAAGGCTTCGTGCTTCTTTTGTTTCTTTCTCTGCGGCAAAATGATCAAAAAGACAAAAATACCAACCATTAAAAGGAGGCCAACCATGGGGGACATAGCGCTTCCCGATGGAGCCGCCGGTGTAGCCTCCTGAGCCATAAGCTCGGCGCCAAAGCTAAAACTAAGCAGACAGATGTAGGTGAGATATTTAACTAAGAATTTCATTACCTCAGGAAATTAAGAAGAAGCGGCGAAACTGTAAAGCCTTAAGTCGAAAGCTTTCGAAGGCGAGACCCCTCATATTCCAAGGGATAGTCTTGAAATCCAGCCTCTTTCCCCAAGTATTGGGTACGGGGATCGTGCAGGAAGTCCCAGGCAAAGTCCAAAAAGTCCCCCTGCTCAAGATGACTTCGAATTTTTGCCATAAGGCCAACAAAATAACGAACGTTGTGAATGGTGGCAATTCGAGGCCCCAGAGTCTCACCAATTTGAAAAAGATGGCGAACAAAAGCGCGAGAGTATTGAGCACTGACGGGGCAATCCGAGGCTTCGTCCAGGGGTCGCGAGTCTTCTTTAAACTGATGGTTCATCAGGTTTAGCCGCCCTTCGCTCGTCATAATGATTCCATGTCTTGCGTTTCTTGAAGGTATCACGCAATCGAACATATCAATCCCACAGGCAACTCCAAAAACCAAATCACGCGGCGTCCCGACTCCCATCAAATACCGCGGCCGATCAGTTGGCAACAAGGCCCGTAATTCATACAAAGTTCGAACAAAATCCGATTTAGACTCACCGACGCTCAAGCCTCCAATCGCCACACCCTGCCAAGGATCCGCCGATTCTTCGATCGCCAATATATCTTCCAGACTTTTTTTGCGCATTTCTAAGTCGCAGGCCCCCTGGACAATTGGGAAAAGAGCGAGTCCTTTCTTTTGATGAGCTTCCTTGGCTCGTCGAGCCCAGGCCGTAGTCCTGTCCACAGCCTTAAGAATATCCTGTGAGGCCGCATCTGCGGGCGGACATTCATCCAAAACCATCATCACATCACTCCCCCAGCGCTCTTGAAAGTCGACGACATTTTCTGGCGTAAAATTGATTTCACGCCCATCAAAGGGATCTTTAAAGCTGACCCCTTCGTCACTCAATTTTCGCTTCTTGGCCAAACTAAAAACTTGAAAGCCGCCACTATCGGTGAGGATCGGGCGGGACCAATTATTAAAGCGATGAAGGCCTCCAACTGATTCGATAACGTCGATCCCTGGCCGAGAAACCATATGAAAGGTATTCGAAAGCATCATGGACGCTCCAGTAGATTCCAAATCCGATGCGCTCAAACCTCGAACAGCTCCATAGGTACCTACCGGCATAAATACCGGCGTCTGAATAGTGCCATGGGCAAGTTGGAGCTCCCCGCGCCGCGCATGGCTTTTGGGATCATTAATAAGGCAGCGAAAATTAGGCATTCAGCTGGCTTTACAAGATCAGCATGGCGTCTCCAAAAGAAAAAAAACGATAGCCCGAAGCGAGCGCGGCTTGATAGTATTTTCTCCAATGATTACAGCTATTTGAGTCACCAGCACCCGAACTCCCCCATAAAAAACTTTCGACCAAAACCAACAGCGAGGAACGGGGTTGATGAAAGTTTGTCATCAAAATGTCCACAGCCTCAAACTTGAAGTCTCCATATATGTAGAGAGCTGTACAAAAAGCATCGGTCGATAATCCTGCCTGTCGCCGTCGAACGCCCGCCTCTAGCGCCCGGCATACGGTCGTTCCAACCGCAAGAACTCGACCGCCCCGTTTTTTAGTCAAGTCAAATTCCCGCCAAAACTCTTGTGAGATCCCCACCTCTTCTGAATGAATCGGATGCTGCTCAATTCGTTCAACTTCGATGGGTGCAAAAGTTCCCAATCCAACATGTAATTTTATTTTTGCAATTCTGATGTCTCTTTCTGCCAGAGCTGTCAGGAGCTCATGATCAAAATGCAAAGATGCAGTAGGCGCCGCAATCGAAAAAGAAGAATTTCCTCCAAGCCCTTCGGCTACGATACTTTGATAGTTGCTGCGGTCGGATTCTAATTCCGCACTCATTCCCATTCTTTGGCGTCTGGCTCTAATATAAGGAGGAAGAGCCATAAACGCTTGCGCATCGAGATAATTCAAAAATCCCATCGCGTTAACGTTCAAGACCACTTCTCGCTCGTCTCGTTCCGCCACGGCAACCTCTAGCTCACTAGCTTCAAGTCGGATTCGTTCGCCTATTTTCACCTTGCCTTGCAGCCAGGATCGAACTCGCCCCTCATCTAAAACTTCAAGAAATAATCCCTCCAACCCCCCCCCCGTAGCTTTGCTTGCTTTGAAACGTGCGGGACGCACATAGGAAGTATTCATAACAACGAGATCGTTCTCGTTTAGAAATTGAGGAAGTTGAAACACCTGATTGTCCGTGAAATTTTTTTTATTTCGATCAATGACCATCATTCTAGAAGATGAACGGGGCGAAACGGGTTGAGCGGCCACATGGCTTTCCAGAAAGGAATAATCAAAGTCTTTCGTTAACATCAGATCGGTCTTCGTATCACAGCTTTATACCTCTGAAAACTAAGGAGCTGGCTTTAGAGTCAAAAGAGTCGTTGGGATCTCGTCGGTTTGCTGCAAAAAGAAGACTGGAATCTTTAACGTGGATACCGCTTGTATCAATTCTCGACTCTCTAAATCGCCTGGAACATCGCTCAAAACCCGGATATCTTTAGGAATCACCCAACTCAAATAAAAGCCGTCGGGCTTAGTTGGCAGAGTCCGTTGCTGCAAATTAAATTCAAATGGAATTTCAATTAATACCGACTGAGCCTGCCCCTGAAGATTTACATTCGCTCGAAAAACGAGCTCCGAATTTTCGTTAAGACGCACATAGGCATTTCCATTCTCCTTACTCAACTTCAAGTCAATAATTCCGAAGTCAGGTAAAGATCGTTCCAATCCCCACTCCATCATAAACTCTAGGTGCTCCAGCCCGCTTCCAAAATCTCGATCAGGTGCATGGAGAAAATTGTTTACATAATTGATTATTGGAGTGGAATCGAGGGGAATTGTATTGGTTTCGTGCATCGAAGGATACCTAGAGGCCGGCAAACTTTCCTCCCAAATGTCAAAAACTATAGCCCCACGACTTTCTTCACCATCGTAAACGGGATGTGCGACGCCAAGAGCAAATCTCATTTGCTCCTCGATCATTGGAAGTCCAAAAGTATTCGGCACATCAAAACTAAATTCAAAATCAGCTATCTGCTCTTGCACGACTTTCATGGCGAGTTGACTAGCTCCAGCCCAACGCCCCCCCCTATCCTGAATAAATGTATTCTGATGACCGCTCGCCCGTTGTTCAGCCTTAAGACCATCAGGATCTATATCCGCAAACAGATGGATTCGGTAACCTTCGCCCTCCGATGCGGCATCATCGAACTGATTGATAAGAGCTATTTGCAGAGGAACCCTCAGATCCATCATCTTCGTATCGACCTGTAAAAGCCCGAGCGTAATGATTGTTGCCGGGACATTTATAATATCGCCCAGGTCAGATGAGTTTTCGGTTCTTCGAAGTATATACATCAGATAGGACTTCAATTCCTGATCACTCAAGCGCGAACGTGCTTCGGGCGTCCCGACTTTAGAAACAATTTGATCCAAGTAATCATTGATCCATTGGCCTCTTAAGCTTCCCTGAGCCCGACGAGTTTCGAGACGCTCAAAAATCTTGTCAATACTGGCTTGATCAAGGTCCCCCAAGTAATTTTCGAGTGACCTTCCACCAATTAATTTTGTGTCCTGAGATACGCTCATTCTCAAGTGCGCCACAAGTTGATCCTGGGGCTCGCCCATTGCATCCACCGATCTTTCGACGCGAATATCTGGATCCTCGAGTAAGATTTTCATTGAATTATTTGTAAAATCTGCAGCCCGCGCTTGCTCATTAATCATCTGTTCTAGTCCAGGAAGTCTTCGCAAAATTTCTCTCTGCGCCAAGTTCATCATAACAAAGCCTTCAGCATCCGGGGCTTGTCTCTGGGGTGCTCCTAGTCCTCGCAACTCATTCGACTTTAAGTTTATAAGCCCTAATTGTCGTTTTAAGTCTTCGAATTCGGATTGGAGTCCTCGGAGCCTTTCTAATTCTGATTGTGAAGCTCGAGGAGCTTGAACCCGTTTGAGCAGGGGTTCCTGCTCATCGAAGTTTTTGCTCATCTTCTGACGAATGAGTGTACTCAGTCGAGCCAAACCTCTCAGTGGCGACTCAAACGCGTTCAGATTATTAGAAGATTCAGAATTTACAAGTTCGTCCATTATTCGTTGCGCTAAGCTGGCGCTAATATTTTGACCATCAATAACGACTGGATCGGGACTAGACTCAAGATTGGAACCTTCTGATTGCTGATCCAGAATTCCCAATACAACAAGCAGGTCATCCGAGGGAATGCCAGATTGAATTGTATCAGGTGGAATACAAACTCTCACCCCAGGAAACTCATTGGCGCGAGCATTCCGAATCATCCTCTCTCGATCGGCTTCGTTTTCTGGCCTTTGCGGGAATCTATCGGTACCCGTCGAGGCGCCAATCGGAGAATCAAGAGCGGTATTGATAGGGGCGTTAACGGCTTCAGTAACCCCGGGATTAAGCTTTCGCGTATTACCGAAAATTGTTTTTTGTTCGGAATCAACAGATGCTTCTTCTTCCGTAATACCCGATCGAATATTCGAGTAGCTAGGATTTCCCTCAATAGGGTCGGCAGCCATAGATGGAATTTTAGAAAGTGAACTGCCAATACTTTCAACAAGAGAGTCCCAGACTTGAGCCCACATCTCTTCCAGCTTCATCCCCGTAAACGTGTTTTGAACCGCCTCTTGAATTCGAGGCTCCATTCCCTCCACTTTTTTCGGAAGCAACCTAAACTCGTCCTCCACTCGACCAATTTCATTTCGATACATACTGAAGACCTGACCAACGGGTGAACTTTTCCAAGCTCGTTCATTAAAAAAACTACCGTCAGATCGCTGAATAAAAATATGAATCTTACCCTCATCATCCATAACGGGAATTTCGTATGCTGACAAATCTGCCAGAATCTCTTCAGCGCGATCGTCCGATATCCTCACCGTCGATCCGGGATCTATCCTAACTGGACCATTTAACTCAAGGGCCAAGTCCGAATGAAAATCTCTTACAGAATACTCAGTGGATCGAAGCAACCTAAAATCCCCCGCCTGAATTCTTTTTAAGAACTCCTCGAAATTAAATTCTCTATCTCCATTGGCTTGAGCAATGACGGCATTGACAAGAATTGGCCCCATAGCGAGACGTAAATTAAATAATTGCTCCTCTAACTTCTCTTCGATGGCCGGAACTTCTAAGCCTGTATTCCAAGCCTTTGCTGCTAAGCTAGCACCGCCGGAAAGAGGGCGGATAAGCCTATTCCCAAACCAATTGTTGGGAGCGAAAACTGAGCCGAAAAATCCTAGAACACCTAAGCCCGAACTAACTCTATCGCCTACAACGGCCGCCATATCATAAGCACCATCCCCTACACTGCTTGGCGCAAAATGCACAACCACCCCCCAGGCGGCTATGCCTCCATTCTCTGGCTTCTCACCTTTGACGAGCGAATACTGAGAAATAACATGATCAATATTGTGAAACTCAGGAATAACTTGACCATTTCCATAGGCGTCCTGAGTTACTCGCAAATACATTTCCAATTCGGGCTCGCCCTGAGCGCGGAGACTAAACTCAATGCCTCCAATATCCGCGTCGGGAGAAATAAGATTAGTAATCCGTAATCTCATTTCCGAAGGTAGCCGAACCTTGATCGCGATTTCCTGCAGAGCGTCTGTGCCAAGCATGGCGGCATAAGCCGCTGGCAATTGAGTAATATCCACGGGTTTAATATTCACGCCATTTAACTCCGAAGCAAACCAATCAATAAAGAGCGAATTCTCATCTAGATCAAAGTTCACTATTGATAGATCAAAGCTACTATCTGGCGTAACGACACGCCGATTAATTCCCAGCACACCTTCTTTAATTTTTCCGGATAGCTCCGTCTGAATTTTCTCTTTAGCAACCTCAGGAGTAAGATAATAGAGATGCTCAATAATTAAACTAAATTGATCCTCGAATTGCTCCACCCAGGAAAGACTGGAACGTCCGTCAATTCGAATGGGATCAAGAGTCGAATCGAGCCAAACCTCAAGCGCACCAAAGCTTGTCTCAGATAAGGCTGGGGTCACCAAATAGAGTTGATCTACAACGGGTTTAAGAGCATCCAAGCCTTGTTCGGTTCTTTCAATTTCAAATGGAAGTCGAACCTCAAGATCCGAAACATCTTTGCCCAAATCAGGCCATTGAACAGTCATCGAAAATCTTGAGTCCTTCCCATCAGCCAGATTCATACCATTGACGGAATCTAGGACATTGTTAGCAATATTATTTTTGTCATCGTTAACGAGAGCTTCGGGAACAAAGGCGGATAGGATCTTCCAATCGCTTGTAAATTCCGGGGGAAGATCAATTTTGATATAGGCTTCGCGTTGGTAAAACCATTCGCCATTGGCAAAATCCCAAAGAGGCAATCCAGTGGAAGGATCAACAACTCTGTTGAGAGAGTAGCCAACCCGCACTTTCTCCGGGCTAAGCGAAAGTTCTGATATAAATTCTCCTACTAGCTGAAACCCTGGAATCTCTCCCCCTCGCAGTTGGCTCAATCTTTCTGCCTCTCGGCTTTGAGATTCTGCCAGTATGGCATGTGTATCCAACTCCCCAGTCTCGTTATTGAGCTCCAACCAGACCAATATTTTAACCTTATGATTTTTTATGGCCTGAAAGGCCAACTCAGAAGTGGCCGCTAACATATCTTCTAACAAAGCCTTTTGACTAGGGTCGCTTGGTGAACCTAGGAATTCCCCAGGACGAGGAAAAATTTGCCCAAGAACCGTGTCCAATCGGTCCGACCTGAAAAACCGATTGAGAAAAACATCAACATCGTCTTGGCGCAGTCTTACTCCTGGATGCAAAATTTCTCCGCTTTCATCCTTCTCTTCAACAAGGTTTGTACGAACAGGGCGATGCCGATAATAATTAGTCTCATTCATTTGATCGGCAGAAAGATCAGGAATCGGCGCCAAATCAATACGAACCTTCTGAGTGGGATGACGAATATCTATGGTGACCGGAGCATCGAGCTCGACTTTAAGTCCGTCGATCTCCCAATTTTCATTGTATTCTGGAAATAAATCCAAATCGACAGTTTGACTTGTAACTGGATTTCTCAAAACTCCGGTAATCGACTTCACATGAATAACAGGATTAAGTCTCAACTCGATTTGATTTTCCATCACTAGCGCGCTTTCAAGTGACGAACCGGGATCCCTGGGAATTATAGACTCGATACTAATCCATTCGAAATTGGGTTTTACCTCAAGCTGGTAATCAACAATCAATTCCCAGTTTTTAAGGTCTTCCATAAAATCATCAAAAGCCTGAAGATAATCTCTGATTGCCTGGTCCGGCAGCTGCATCTGAGGCGCCCTCAATGATCTTTCTAACTGATTTCGAAAATGCTCCCGTCGAGTTACCCAGATCTGTCTCTCAGGATCTTCCAACACGGTTTCATTCAGAATTTTCTGACCCACGTTCACCGTAGTCTGATTCTGAACATTGTAAGGCTTAGCCGATGTGGTGCCATCCTCGTCAGTTGTGATCTCGAACTCCGCCGCACGCAACGCTTTGGTCAGTTCTGAGACCATGCTTCGCTTTACGAATTCCAATTCAAAATAGGCCGGTGCTGCTTGTGGAATCGTTGTACGAATAAAATCAGGCCTAAATACGATCCCAAAATCTGCCTGTTGGGCAGGCAGAGACGCCGGAATGCTAAAAAGACTGAACACAAGGCTAGCGGCTAAAATTTTTCTCAAAGGGGCACCAAGCCTCGAAAGGTGCAAGTTGGGTGCCCCGAATTGGCGCTTAATCTTAGCAACTTAGTTAATGGTTTCAGCATGTTAGGATCTGTTTAAAGGAACTGCGACCAAAAGTCCGCAAAGCGCGACAAGCCTGTCGCAATTTGGTATAAAAGCTGCTAAAGGCCGTTTCGATGATTTCAAGTTTTTTATACCTAATTTTAATGCAAATTCCTTCACTGGAAACCTCCAACGTTCAGTATGATTTAGCTTTGCCCGAAACCTACAAATCTCGCGGCATCCTCCCAACGCCGATGCGAACTTTTATGCGATCGAACCGAGAAGTTAGCATGCAGACTGGGTATGTTGGGGGTGAAACCACAAGCATCTTTAAGCCAATTTTGTCGGTTATGGAAAAGCATGCTGAGCTGGTAGATAATTACACCCGAAAAACCGAGGAACTTGTTGAAAGAAGGTCGCAATACCTCGTCAAAACTTCGGATTCATTCCGATTAGAGTTTGATAATCGAGCCGTGAACTCGAAGATTGTCTATATTGAACTAGGTGGCCAAGAAATATTTTTTGACTACCACCCTAATTATATTTCGGCCTACGAACTGACCGGCAGCAAGACATTGAATATTCCAATTTCTAGCATCGCTTTCGCGACAGAACCAAGCAAGGCCGATAGAATACAGTATCGCTTTTTTATACTCCTTCGACGAATTGTGGACTTTGATTCTAATCGCGTACGGATGGAATATAAGAACAGGAAATCTGACTATCACAATCTTTATACGAGACATTCGACAGCTAATGGCATCGTGACGGGACTGTCTGAGAAGCTTAATGGGGCGAGAGAAGCCTTTGTTTTCTCGACCTGTGTGGAGTTTCGTTCGCTTGATGCTTCAAATCTTGATCTAAATTATGACGAAACTTCAAAGTGCTGGATTTACGATCTCAAACAACAAACTGAAATTTTACCCCTAATTCCCGGCCTTTCTGCTGATGCGAATGGTCGATCCTATTTGATCGAAAAACATATGTTCACAAACGGAACACGACAGAGTCAATTCACGTTGACCAATCAGGCAGCCAGCAGCTTGACGGATTTGAAAGGTGCTCAATGGCAGTCGGCCGTCTACCTGAAGTAATTCTCTCTTCAGTTAACTGAAGCCAAGGCTTTCAAGCGCTCCCAAAGTTCCTTTTTTCGAAGTCGGTTAGTACTAAGATCATGAAGACTGGGGGCTTCCAATATATCAGCGGATCGCCTCTCAATACCACGATCTCCAAATACCAGTCGGACGTCGGCTTCGGGCAATTCCGCGGTTGAAGTGTCTTCACACTTACAATCCTCCAAAACATTAAAATTCAACTGTTCAGAAAGGGCAGTCTTAAGACTTTTTACAAGCTCCGCATATTTTGAAGCCTCGTGGGCTTGGAGCACAAAAACCAGACTCTGAGGTCGTACGGCGGACTGAACCTTGGGCAAGCGGAGGCCTGAATACTTTGTGGCCTCTAGCTTTAAAGTTTTCCAAATCAATGCCCGATCCATAAATTCCCTTTATCTTGCTTGCGCGTCTGAAGGCCAGTAAAACTCAACTTGTCATGGGAAAATTAAAAATCCTGGCGACTGAGGGCCTCTCCACCCCAGCCCTTGAGAAACTGCGGCCTGTGGCGGATATAATCTGTTTTGATTACGGCTCAATATCCTGGAAAAATCATTTGGCAACCGCCAACGGACTGATCATCAGAACCCGTACTAAAATTACCGATGAAATTTTATCTATTAGTCCTGAACTTCGATGGATCGCCCGAGCTGGCAATGGACTCGATAACCTTGATTTAGAGACATGCATTTCTAGGGATATTGAAGTTTGGAGTACACCGGATGCAAGCACAGAATCCACCGCGGAGCATGCGTGCTTGCTTACTTTGATGCTCGCAAGACATTCCGACCAGTTTGTCTCGAGCCTTCGAGAGGGGCGATGGCGCAAGGGCGTAGAACTTGCTACGGAAGTCTTTGGGAAAAATTTAGGAATTGTTGGATGTGGCAGAATTGGACAGAGAGTTGCTCATCGCATGAGAGCCTTTGGAATGAATATCATTGGCTACGATCCCTTTGTTCATCCAAAAGAATTTGACGATTTGCAGATTCAATCCGTCAGTCTTGAGGATCTTCTCAACCAAGCGGACTTTATTAGCCTTCATCTTCCGCTTAAACCAGATACTCATCACTTTCTGAATGAAGAAAGACTGAAGAAGTGCAAAACTTCTGCCTTTTTGATCAATGCCGCTCGCGGAGGCTTAATCGACGAAGCAGCACTTTTTAAACTTTTAAATGAGGGGCATTTTTATGGAGTCGCTTTGGATGTTTTTGAGAGCGAACCTCCTGCAGACTCTTACCCCCTCATCCATCATCCGCGAGTACTTGGCTCACCACACATGGGGGCTCGTTCGCAAGAGGCCCAGGAAAGAATCGATCGTCGAATCGCTGAAAAAGTGCTTGAGTATATTTCTTCAACAAAAAGCGGAAGGGTGAATGAATTATGAATCAATCAGTCGTTCTTTTGGGTGCTCAATGGGGTGATGAGGGCAAGGCCAAAATCATCGATCATTTGGCTGAATCCGCCTCTTTTGTCGTTCGATTTCAAGGCGGCAATAACGCAGGCCACACCATCGTCGTCCAAAATCAAAAAACTATCTTGCATCTTATCCCTTCTGGAATTCTCCATAGAAACACCGTCAATCTCATTGGTAATGGCGTTGTTTTTGATATGGAAGTTTTCTTAAAGGAAAAAAACTCCCTCGAAGAAAAGGGTATTGATGTTTCTCCAGAGCGACTTATGATCTCTGAGATCGTCCATGTCATTACGCCATACCATCGCCTTCTCGATCTTGCCCGTGAGAGGGTAAAAACTAAAATAGGAACAACCGGTCGAGGCATTGGCCCGACCTATGGCGATAAGGCCATGCGTTTGGGCATCAGAATCGGGGAATTTCGAGACCGAAAAAAGGTTTTTGAACGCTATCGCGCTTGCTATGAAGATAAACTTCGCCAACTTAAAGAACTTGGTGAAGATAAAATTCCAGCCTTAGAAGAGAGCTTTGAAAATTCACTTAAACAATATTCTCAGCTTGAAGCGCATCTTGTGGATTCTTCACGAGTTTTGAATCAAGCCTTCCGCGAGAAGAAAAAAGTTTTGTTTGAAGGCGCTCAAGGCACGCTCCTTGATATTGATTACGGAACCTACCCCTATGTAACGAGCTCAAATACGCTGGCGGCCTTTGCCGCTTGCGGCACAGGCGTCGGCCCTCGACATCTCGAATATGTTTTGGGCCTAACTAAAGCTTACACAACTCGTGTTGGCGCGGGGCCTTTTCCGACGGAATGTCTGCCGGGGGCTTTGGACGAAGCTGCCGGCAAATGGATGGCTGAGAAGGGAAATGAATTTGGCTCAACTACGGGTAGAGCTCGACGCTGCGGATGGCTCGATCTTGTAGCCTTGAAGCGAGCGGTGGAACTGAATTCTGTAACAGGACTAGCGCTTTCCAAAATGGATGTGCTTTCAGGCTTAGAGACCATCAAACTAGCAACAGCCTACGAAATTGGGTCGAAAAAGACTCAAGATTTTCCAAACTTCAATCTTGAAGAGGCTACGCCGGTATATGAAGACTTCCCTGGATGGGGCGATTTGCGTGGAGCTAAAAAAGAGTCTGAGCTTTCAACAGAGGCCAAAAATTTTATTCATCGAATTGAAGCATTTACTGGCGTCAAAGTAGCAATGATTTCAACCGGACCCGAGCGCGACGAAATGATCCTTCGGGATACAATTTTTTGACACTACTTGTGGCAATAAAAAAAGGGAGATCTCAGATCTCCCTTTTTTAGATTGAATTTCAAAAACTGTGATTAGCTTTTTTCTTTCAACAAGCCATCGATAATCTCTTTGAAATTTTCGAAGGGTTGAGCGCCTACTAAGCGAACGCCGTTAATAAAAAAACTCGGTGTTCCGCCAGCACCATTCTTACGAGCAAAATCTTGATCTTCATCAATTCGCTTTTGATAAGCAGGATTTTTCATATCCTTCTCAAATTTTGCGACGTCTAGCTTCAAATCTTTAGCCCACTTAATAAAGTTTTTCTCGTTAAGTTCGCGCTGATTCTTGAAGAGTAAGTCGTGATATTCCCAGAATTTACCTTGCTCCTGTGCCGCCATAGCCGCCTTAGCCGCAGGCGTCGCGCTCTTGTGAAAAGGCAATGGATTCTGACGGAAAGCAAGTTTGACCTTTCCTTCGTATGTTTTCATCACCTGATCAACCGCGGGTAATACACGAGAACAAAACGGACATTCAAAGTCAGAAAACTCAACGATCGTAATCGGAGCATTCTCAAGACCTTTAACGGGAGCTCCAACGATTGAGGTTTCCACTCGATTTTTCATCCGATCTTCAAGAGTCGGTTGGGCCGCCTTCTGTCGCTTTTGAATGATCTTATCGAGAGTTTTTTCAACAGCTTCAACGCCTTTATCTTCAAAATATTTGTCGATCATTTTGAATACGCGATCTTCCGTCGCACAGGAACTCAAGACCATACCAAAACTCAAGAGAACTAAAATTTGGGGTAATTTCGAAATATATGCCTTCATAGTTAAAGAGGTCCTTTCTTTTGATAAGACTACGTGAGCCTCATTCTAAAGCTCAAGCACCTTTCCTCACAAATTTAACTGGGATGATAGGTTTGAAAGCGACGCGTTAACTCCGCTTTCAGCTTAAGATGCCCCTTAAGCTCTGGATCCTCCTCAATCAGTTCGAAGGCGTCGCTCCGCGCCAATTTAAGCCAATCCAGATCCTTTGGAAGACGAGCCAGTTGAAATTCAGGCACACCGGATTGTTTTGTCCCCAAAAATTCTCCAGGCCCGCGCATTTCAAGGTCGACTTCTGACAACTTAAAGCCGTCCTGAGTTTTCTCCATAGACCGCAACCTTTTAACAATTTCCGGGCTCCCAAGATGTGAAGCCATCAAAAAACAAAAACTTTCGCTTCCACCACGTCCCACGCGACCTCGTAACTGATGCAATTGACTAAGACCAAACCTTTCCGCGTTTTCCACAATCATCACACAGGCATTTTGGACATCGACACCCACTTCGATAACTGTTGTCGAGATTAAAACTTGGATCTTTCCCTGACGAAATTCCTCTATGATTCTCGATTTTTCGTCGGGAGCTAAGCGTCCGTGAAGTTGCTCCAACCGAAAGCCTTCAAACTCTTTCATAAGCTTTGGCATCATCTCCTGAATGCTCTTCAGGGCTAACTTTTCACTTTCCTCAATCAATGGAAAAACGACATAGGCCTGTCGACCCTTAACCAGCTGGGCGCGAACCGCTCGCAACATCTGCTCTCGCTTCGAGTCCGTAAATACTTTCGTCTCAATCGGCTTTCGACCCGGAGGTAACTCATCAATAACGGAAATATCGAGATCCCCATATAGCGTGAGGGCCAGACTCCTAGGAATCGGCGTCGCGGTCATCACGAGAACATCAGGCGCCTCCGCTTTTTCGATAAGCGAGGCGCGCTGCCTAACTCCAAAACGATGCTGCTCATCCATAATGACCAGGCCCAATTTTTTGAATTTCACACGCTCTTCAAAAATTGCTTGGGTCCCAAAAATCATCACAGATGACTCATGGGCTAAGGTTTTCAAAACTTGCTGAACCTCTGAAGCACTCATGCTTCCTGTTAGCTTGAGACAATAAATACCCGTAGCTTTAAACCACTGACGAAACTTTTCGATATGCTGGTCGACCAGCACCTCGGTCGGTGCCATCATCGCCACCTGATAACCCGCCTCCAAGGCTACCAAAGCAGCCGCAGCAGCCACAGCGGTTTTGCCTGATCCAACATCCCCCTGCACGAGGCGGAACATCACCTTGGGAGCTTGCATCGCCTCTAGGATTTCTTGGACGACACGCTTTTGAGCTTTTGTAAATTTAAAACTCAAATTTTCAGCAAAAATATCCCATAATCTTTTAGGTTTTGGAAAACTGATACCTGGCTTCTGTACAAAATCCCGACGATTCATAGCGAGAACACATGAAAATAAAAAAAACTCACCGTAAATTAGCCGACGATGCGCCGGTGAGCGCCCCTCTATCAGCTCATCCCAATCTATTTCTAGGTCGGGACAATGAAGAGCCTTAACGGCCTGAGATAAAGTTGGCAGCTCATGCTTGTGTCGAAGCAAGTCAGGAACTGGATCCTCCAAAAGCTGTGCATAATTCCGAGCGACCTCGTTTTCTATTTTTCTAATTGTTTTTTGATATAATCCCTCAGTCTGCGAATAAACTGGGACAATGCCCGCTGAAACACTTGTATCAACATCGTCCACGCGTCCCAATATTTCCATTTCAGGGTGAGCCATCTGTAACTGCGCGCCAAATCTTGTGATCGCACCCGATGCAATGACGAGATGTCCTTTTTCTAATCGGTTCGCTAGGTAAGGCTTATGAAACCACTTTAATCGAAATAAGCGAAATGGCTCACTCAGATCCTCCAATACCACTTCAAACCCTTGCTTCTTGGAACGGGTGAAGCTCACGGGGAACGCTCGCTGAATTTTCCCGATGACACAAGCATAATCAGCCAACTTAGCCTCACGCACCTGATAGAGCTTCCGACGATCCTCATAAGATCGCGGAAAATTAAAAAGTGCATCGCGAATACTAATGATTTGCTTGCGAGCCAGAACGAGAGCCAGTCTCTCGCCTACGCCCTTGATATAGCGAACGGATTTCGAAAGCTCTTCTTCGACAGTGGCTATTTTATTTGTATTCGACCTTTTCGATTGAAAGTTCACGCACTCCACCCGGTGCATTGACTCGAACGTCATCACCCTCTTGTTTTCCGATTAATGCTTTGCCAATTGGCGATTCAATACTAATCGTCCCCTTCTTGATATCTGCCTCGTAGGTTCCCACAATTTGGTAGGTCAATTTTTCATCTGTCTCAGCATCAATGAGATGCACGGTGGCCCCAAAAACGATATCGGATCCTTTATAGATCTTAGGATCGATAATCTCAGCCCTCGAAAAAATTCCCTCGAGTTTTGAGATTTTGGCCGCGATCAAGCCCTGTTCTTCTTTGGCCGCATGATATTCGGCATTTTCCGATAAATCACCATGAGCTCGAGCCTCCTCAATCGCCTTAATATTATTAGGCCGCTCTACGTTTTTGGCATGCTCAAGCTCTTTATGGAGCCTGTCATAGCCCGCCGGGGTAATAGGTTCTCTTTCAGCTGACATAAAAAATTCAATTCCTTTACTAACAAACCTCTGCTTGTAACATCTCTTGAACAAAAACTCGATTGAAATTCTATGCCTTGGCTTGTCGTAATTTCATTTGTTTTTTCGGAAGTTTGGGTTCGAGTCTTTTCGAAGGTTTTTGATTGACTCGCTTCGTCGGAAAATAATCCTGAAGAGCTTTAACACCCAAATCACCCCGTATCCAACGCTCCAACGAACTCACCGCCGCACGCGCCGCCGTCAAGGTCGTAAAATAAGGAAGTCCGGCCTGCAAAGCCGAGCGACGGATCGAAAAGGAATCCGATATAGCAGACTCTCCGTCAGTCGTATTGATCACCATATCAATCTCCATATTGATGATCGCATCCACAATATGAGGCTGACCCTCTTTGACTTTGTTGACTCCTGAACTCACGACATCCGCACGCCTCAAAAATTCAGCCGTCCCGTGCGTCGCGATGATGCGAAAACCAAGATCTTTTAGTTTTACACAAAGGTCAATTATTTTGGATTTGTCTGAATCTTTGACACTCACAAAAGCTGTACCTACTTTGGGAAGTCGATGATGACTGGCCAGAAGTCCCTTGGCAAAGGCCTCAAAAAAGTCCCCACCCACCGCCATAATTTCTCCCGTCGAACGCATTTCAGGTCCGAGCAAAACATCCACGCCTGGAAACTTCAAAAACGGAAACACAACCTGTTTGACGGCTATGGCCTGGCCTTTTTTAGGATACAGATCGGGTTGTTTTACAGACTGAGCCTTGAAGCTCTGTCCCAAAATAGCCTTAATGCCAACGCTCACCCAATCCGATCCAGTGGCCTTACAAACAAATGGAATCGTGCGCGAGGCGCGTGGGTTTACTTCCAAAATATAAATTTCATTTTTGTGAAGGGCGACCTGAATATTCATAAAACCACAAAGCTTAAGTTCTTTGGCAATCTTCACGGAAAGTTTATGAATTTTCTCGATGACAGCATTGGTCAGCGTAACAGGAGGTAAGGTGCAGGAACTATCGCCAGAGTGAATGCCCGCTTCTTCAATATGCTCCATTACGGCCGTCACGATCACGTCTTTACCATCACCAATACAATCCACATCCACTTCAATCGCATCTTCCAAAAATCGATCGACAAGAATGGGCCAATGCTCTGCGGGAGCGCTTTCGATCTCGAGGCTAATTTTTTCAAGCTGCTGGTCAGAATACACAATATGCATAGCGCGACCGCCCAACACATAACTGGGTCTTACGAGCACGGGGTAGCCTAATTGACGGCAAGCTCTCTTTAGTTCCGATAGATTCCGGACATTGACACCTTTAGGTCGCTTTAATTTCAGTTTTTTCAGAAGGCTCTCAAACTTTGAACGATCTTCAGCTCGATCGATCGACGCAGAGGAAGTGCCCAATATATTTACGCCCCGAATCTCCTGTGAAAGCCGCAAGGCTGTCTGGCCACCCGTCTGGCAGATGATTCCTTTGATACGCGATCGTTTTGATTCCTCGTCTATGATGCGCTTGAGAGTTTCCCACAATAGTGGCTCAAAATAGAGACGCGTCGAAATATCATAATCCGTCGAAACTGTTTCTGGATTGCAATTTACCATCACACTCTCATAGCCAAGGGCATTGACGGACTGGACCGCTTTCACACAGGAATAATCAAACTCGATACCTTGGCCAATTCGATTGGGACCGCTTCCGAGAATGATTACTGATTCAGGTTTGGTACCTAAGGCTGAACTGGAGCGCCCTACTTTGACTAAGGACTCTTCCGGATATTTTTCGTAAGCAAAATAATAATAAGGTGTTAGGGCTTCAAATTCACCGGCACAAGTGTCAACTTGATTGAGCGAAGATTCTATACCCCATTTTTTTCTCAATTGAGAAACCTTTGACTCCGTAGTTGACAGAAGTTTGGCAATACTAAGATCCGAAAATCCATTAACCTTCGCATCAAACAATTCTTCGGGTTGCAACTTAGGCATCGACTTGGAGGCCAAGTTTCTCTCCTGTTCAATCAGCTCTTTAATCTGAACTAAAAACCAGGGATCAATGGAGGTTGCTTGATGGATCGCCTCCAGGCTTTCGCCACGTCGAAATAACTCAGCAATCAAGTAAAGGCGATCATAGCGAGTCGCGCGAATCACTGCCAAACTCAGATCCTGAGAATGCCAGTCTTTGGGAAGCTCCAGGCCTTGGTGTGACAACTCGAGAGAATACAGGGCCTTCATCAAAGCCTCTTTAAAACTTCGACCTAAAGCCATCACTTCGCCGACCGATTTCATCTGCGTTCCTAACAGAGGCTCGGATTGTTGGAATTTTTCGAAAGTAAATCGTGGTATCTTTACGACAACATAATCAAGCGCAGGCTCAAAACTAGCTGGAGTTTTCTTGGTAATATCGTTTTGAAGCTCGTCCAAACTATAACCGACAGCTAGGAGCGCTGCCATTTTAGCGATCGGAAAGCCAGTCGCCTTCGACGCTAAAGCGCTTGAACGAGAGACACGAGGATTCATTTCAACAACGACCCATCGTTCGGATTGAGGATCCAAAGCAAATTGAATATTACAACCGCCCGTTTCAATACCAACACCCCGAGCAATAATTTTACAAGCTTCCCTCAGGCGCTGATGTTCCTTGTCCGTCAAAGTCTGAATGGGCGCTACAGTAATGGAATCCCCAGTATGAATCCCCATGGGATCAAGATTTTCAATCGTACAAACCACAACAACTTGGCCCTTACGATCCGCCATGATTTCGTATTCCACCTCTTTCCAACCAGCGATGGATTCTTCGAGCAAAACTTCAGATACCGGCGAAGCCCTTAAGGCATCCGTTAACTTTTCAGCCAGCTCCTCTCGATTGTAGACAGCCCCACCGCCCGTTCCCCCTAAAGTAAACGAAGGCCTGAGGATCATCGGAAAGCCAATTTCTTCCGCAGCAGCGATTCCTTCGGCCTGCGTTCGGATGACTCTAGAGCGGCAAAAGGGAAGAGAATTCTCGGCCAGCATCGTTCTAAACTTTTCCCGATCCTCAGCAATATCAATCGAAGGAATTCGCGCCCCCAAAACTTCAACTTTGTAGGTTTCAAAGACACCGTGGCGCGCCAGTTCCATGGTGAGATTCAAAGCCACTTGCCCGCCTAGAGTAGGCAAAATCGCATCCGGCCGCTCCCGTTCAATAATTTTTTCGACAAATTCTGCCGTAAGCGGCTCAATATAAGTCCGATCTGCCATTGAAGGATCTGTCATGATAGTGGCGGGATTGGAATTTACTAAAACAGTCGTATAACCTTCGGCGCGCAAGGCTCGGAGAGCTTGGGTACCGGAATAGTCAAACTCACAGGCCTGGCCAATCTGAATCGGCCCACTTCCGATGACGAGAATTTTTTTGATGTCATTTCTTCTTGGCATAACGTTTCTTTAACTCCTGATACACCCAGTTTTGGGTGCGTGTAATGGCCATTTGATCTCGAACACTTAAACTTCGGATCAAGGCTTCCATCGAGGAACGCAAAAAATCTCGATGCAGTCCCCAGCTTTTTGAAAGTTCCTCACATAAATCCACAATCACATCATGTTCTGAATCTGCATGGATCCAAATATGGGTTAGACGCTGCCGACGACCATCTTCGACTCCAAATAATCTAGTCTGTATGATCTGGCCCGGTTTAATTCGCCAAGATTTAAAAGCTGGATGATGGATTTCACGAACAAGTCGGCGTTCCTTCTGAATCAAAAGGTCGTTCAAAATCACTTCGTCCGATAAAACGGACTTCACTTCAAAAAGAGACCAGTGATGAAATAGATACGATTCTAATCGAGCTCGCTGCTCCGGACTTCCCATCTCACGGCTGATAAATACAATCGCTGGCGCCTTATCGTGGGCCATCGTTTGATAATCAAACAAAAACCATTCCAAGAAAGACAAGCTAACCGACTCAAAAAATTCTTCTTGGATCTCATGCGAGCGCCCAACTTTTTCAAAAAATACGCTTCGAGCTTTTAAGATTTCGGAAGTATACGGCTCCACTGAGAAAAATAGGGCGATCGACTCGAAGAATTCGCTTAACTCGGATTTATCCGGTATTTGCGAAAAATCCAAAGGCGCTATAGCTGAAATCTTCATCCAAAAGCCTCTTCCCAATTGTTTTCATGAAAATATTCAAAGAGCTTGGCTGAATCAATGGGGCCTGGTGAGGATTCCGGATGAAACTGAATGCCACAAACATTCAGGCCTTTATGTCGAAAGCCTGCTAAACTCTGATCATTCAAATTAATGTATGTCATCTCAATCTCGGGCTTACTCGAAGCCGGAAGTACCGCGAATCCATGATTCTGCGAACTTATCTCGACAAAGTCTCGATGAAGATTTTTGACAGGATGATTGGCGCCGTGGTGTCCGAATTTTAGTTTGTACGTCTGTAAACCTAGCGCCAACGCCAAGATTTGGTGCCCCAAACAAATTCCAAATATCGGAAATCGCCCCAATAGCTTTTGGACCTCAGCGACAATTTCCTTTTCAGCAGCTGGGTCACCAGGCCCATTAGATAGAAGAAGTGCATCGGGACTTAGACTCATAATCTCATCGGCGGACGTACGACTTGGGACGACGATCACCTCTTCAAAACCGCTGTCCAAAAGATATCTTAAAATCTGCCGTTTAACTCCAAAATCCATTACGACACAACGACCGCCCTTCGAAGAGCGCGCCTCAACATGATCAGCCATCAAGTTCACCGACTTCGTTACCCAGGTGTAGGAAGTTTTGGTCGAAACTTCGCGAACAAGACTTAAGCCCTCCATGCTGAGTTTATGATCAAAATGCTTTTCAAGTTCTTTAATATTAGCGGTCTCAGTTGAAATAACAGCCCACATATTTCCGCTCGAACGCAACTTCAAAACTAAGCGTCTCGTATCCGGCCCTATCAAGGCCGGAACTTTGGCTTCCGTTAAAAAGGCCTCCAAACTTTGCCGGCGTCGCCAATGAAATCCCGCGTCTACGACATTTCGCATCACCGCACCCGAGGCCCAGCAGGCCTTGCTCTCCCAATCATCGGGATGAAAGCCTTGGTTGCCAATATGAGGTGCCGTAAACACGATGATTTGCTTTCGATAAGAAGGGTCCGTTAGAACTTCCTGATAGCCCGAATGACCGGTGTGAAAAACCAACTCACCGATTTCGGTTTTTTTGGCCCCAAAGGACCGGCCTCGATAAAAACTTCCGTCTTCTAAAAGCAAAATGGAATTTGATTTGGATTGTAAATTTATCTTTTTAGATTTCATTTTTCTATTTGCTTTCCTCGAAGCCAATTCTTTAACAACAAGATTCTGGTTTCAAAACAAGCCTTTACTTGATCGAGAACCAAACACTTGGGCTCATGATAATTACACAAATCCTCTTCCATATCTTGGCCACGTATTACAGGCCCAGCATGCATCCAATACATATCCGGCCTTAAATCCCCTTGCTTCAATGGACCCAATGTCGAAACGCCCCCACGCTCCTTTTGGGTTCGAAGCACAAAGCATACATCCAGATCCCGAAGGCTCTCACGTGGGATCAAGGGAACTCCAAGTTCGGTCACTCTTCCGGCCAGATTTACATCTCCGTCGTCTATAGCAAATACTTCCCAGCCCAGTTTTTTCATTAGGCGAGAACTCGAGGCAAAAACTCGGCTACGAAGAATATCGCCATAAAAGCCGATCTTCCATTCTTTGGAAGAATTCAATTTCCACAGGCAATAGACATCCCCTATCGATTGGCTGGGGTGCTCGGCGGCTCCATCTCCGGCATTAAAAACGGGGGCGTCTGTCCACTCCCTAACCATCCTCGGAAAGCCAACTGCCTCGTGCCGAATGACATAGAAATCGATCCCGTAATGAGAGAGCACCTCAAAGCTATCTTTCCAAGATTCACCCTTTTGAACACTCGTATGGACATCGGACCAATGAATCCAATCAATTCCAAGCAATCGCCCAGCGGCCTCAAAACTTACGCGTGTTCGAGTGCTAAGTTCAAAAAAGCCCAGGCATCCCAGGGCGGACCCTCTTGGGCTAAAATTATTGTGAGCTACGGATTGAGAAACTTCAGGAATCTCTTTGAAAAATTGGAGAAGGCTCGAGGGCGAAATTTCGTCAACACTAAGTAAGCCGTCTGTACCGATGGGGGACACTAAAAATATAGCTTAGTCTTAGCTCAAAATGGGTCAAGGAAAATGCTCCTAAATTGAGCTTCCTGGCTTGCCTCCTCAAAGACGCCAAAATAGATATATATCCGATGAATTGGGACACTGAAAGAAACCGCCTACCCCTGTGCCGCACGGAGACGTATTTGATGAGTGCCGCGGCCGGGATTCTACATCCCGATGCTCTGGAAGTTTCGAAGAACTTCCTCGATCAACTCCATCAACAGGGAGATAAATGCTGGGAGCTTAATGTTGTGGCAATGGACGAGGTTCGAGTGCTAGCGGCTCAGCTCTTGAATTCCAAGCCCGAAGAAATTTGTTTTGTCAGTTCCAGTTCGATGGCCTTTAGCTTGGCGGCCCAGCTTCTTAAAAACAAGGGCCATCGGAAGTTTTTTAGCTTCCGTGAAGAGTTTCCGACCAGCACTTTGCCATTTATCAATGCCGGACTAGAACCGGAGTTTGCAACGACTGATGGCTTTTCTCACGATTGGAATCAGATTTTAAAATCGCATGACGAAAAATCTCCAATCGTGCTTTCGTCTGTGGAATCTTTAACCGGCTTTTCGCATCCAATCGAAGTTGTCAACTCTTTTGCTTCTGAGAAGGGGGTCCCTCTACTCGTTAACGCGACCCAATCTCTTGGCGTTATTCCGTTGGATGCTTCCAAGATTCCCTTTGTATGCGCCTCGATTCACAAGTGGCTTATGTCAGGTTTTGGACTTTCGATTTTTAAAGTTCGACAAGATTATCTCGATGATCCCCTACCGGTCTATGGATGGTTGTCCCAAAAAGATCCATGGAAGTTTTTTGAACATAAAGTGGAGCCGTTGCGCGAGGCGCGAGTTTTTGAATTGGGCTGTCCGGCTCTTTTACAAATTTTTAGTTTGGGGGCGGTCTTAAAGTGGATTCAAAAAATGGGCGGCGTTTCGGCAATCTGGTCTCGAGTAAAAGAGCTTGTTGAATATACGTATTCGCGCTCGATTGAGTTGGGATTGTCACCTCGACACCTATTTCCAACTGAGAATCGATCCTCTTTAATTTTCTTTCCGGTCAACGATGTGGGCGCAGCCGAAAAATCACTAGCCGATCAGGGGATCTATGTAAGCGCTCGAAGCGAAAATCTTCGAGTCGCTATTCATTGGTATAACAATAAAGACGATATCGATCGATTTCTTGCAGCTTACTCGAAGCTAATCAAATAACGTGGTCACAGGAATTCATCTGGATGGGGCCTAAGGAAATCCCTTTCAAAATATCGTCCGCAATTTTTTTCTTACGGGCCTCTTCTTCTTTGGCCTGTTCGGCCTCCTTTTTGGCGCGCTGGTCGTCGAGTTTTTTCTTAGCCAAGGCGTCGAGTGCGGCTTGCCTTTCGACTTCGCGAAGAAGAACTTGAGCTTGCTTTTCATCTTCCTGATTTTTCTTTGCTAAAGCCGAAACCTCCGCAGCCTTGAGTGAGGCCATAAACTTTGCATCCGAGAAAACAAAAGCCGCACTTGCCGCTTCGGGCGATGAAATCCATACATTATGATGTCCCACAGACAAAGCATCGAGATGCTCCATCTGAGCTACTTTGTCGGATGATAACCATATATTGGCGGGAACCGTCGAATCCTCACCTGTAATCACCGCAATTTCCGCCGTAGCTGGAATTTCAAATTTCATATTTTCTACATCAAAGGTGAGGCTCGAGGTCTTCGGATCCAATCTAATCGCGGAGATATTCAATCCCTCAGCTGGAATTGCCGCGGCAAAGTCTGCCAGAGCCGCATTGTCTTTAAGGCTAATTGAAAACTCGGAATTCCCATCGAGACTTAAGACTAAACACTTCTCATTTAATTCTTTTCCTTCCCTATCCTGGCAAGCCCTGACTTTTGCCACTCTCACTTTGGAAGAATTCACAAAATTAAAATGATCCTTTAATTCATTGACCTGAAAGGTTTGCATTCCAGAAAGAGATTTTACCAATTCAATCTCAAAACGCTTTGAGACGTCATCAAAAACAAAAGCTGTCATCGGCTGAACACCAGCTCTAGAAAGATAATCTACGCCAGGCACATCTTTATCTTGATACAAGTCTTTTAGAGAAGCATAGGCTTGAACACCACGAAAGTATCCAAGATCAAGTCCCAACTTACTACCTGTTTTGTCACGGGCTCCAATGGCTTTGCCAGCCTGAATATCACTTAAAATTTTTCCATAAATCTCAGCTTTTTCGACGGCCAAGGTGCCCTTAGGAAAGCGAAAACTTACGCCATAGTTATTGGCAAGAAGTGATCGGGCGTCTGAGTTGAATTCTGAAAAAACTTTTTCATTTACGACCTCAAATACATCCTGATCAATGGCTTTCCGAGCGGCCCTGCCGTAGAGCTCCCGCCATTCCGGATTTGAAATATAATTATCGTAAACCGCTGCAGCTCTTGACAGAGAATTTCCACGAGGAAGAATCACGTCTATCGCATGAGCTGCCCACGGCAAACCCGTCACAGTGATAATTAGCGCAAAAAACAGCGTGAGTTTATTATTCAAAGATTTCATTAGATCCGTCCTCCAGTAGCTATCTATTCAAGAAGCGTTCCATAGCTGCAACTGAAAAAGCCTCGTCATTACATGCGATTGAATAGTATCGAATGGGATTTAAAGAACTCGCGTGGGACCCCAGCTGGACAGGACGGACATTCCTTAGGAATGTGATTTTGACTCATACTCGACCGATTCCTGGAGATGTTTTGAAAACTCGACGTAACATGTCCAGCTGTGGGACGGCGGGATATAAGGAACATTGAAAATTAATTGAGTTCCGAGAAGTCCATGTCGGCTGAGCCCTTAAGAATCTCAGAGTTCTTGGCCGCAACGCGCGTGTGGCCAAACTCGAGAATCATTGGACGCTTGCTGACGATCTGCTGAGAAGCGGTGGGCGGCGAAAGACTGGGGGCCGATGAGCTGGAGGCAATAAACTTAACGGGCGCTGCTGAGTTTTCGATTCCATACAAATTTCCCTGAAGATAGCGTCGCTCGGATTGCCACTGGTCATGCTCTTCAACCGTCGTTACTTTGGCAAGTTGTTCATCCAAGTAGACTCGCACCAACTCCTGCAAACTAATTTCATTATTACTCTTCGACCAAGCCGCTACAATCAAACTGCCCTCCGCATTTTTGCCATATGCCAGGACAAAGTCTTCGTCTTCCCATTGTCGAGAAACTATCCAGCCTCTTAAGGATTCCGTTATGGCCGCCAACTGCTGCGGCTCACTCAATAAAGGCTGATCGTTAGCTGCCGAATCAACTTTGTTTTGAAGATAGTTTCGAAGAGCATCCCCACTATAGGTTTCGGAAAACACTAGACCAAGGCCAGAATCTGACGCCATCTCCGCCCCAAAATTTTCGACCTTAGATTCAGAAACAGCCGGAAAGGCTTCTTCCCAAGAAAAAGCTATAGAGGCCCACAAAACCAGTGAGTAAGTCGCTAGCAACATAAGTGATAGATTTATTTTAACGCTAGGCGATAAGAGCGGATAGCTCGTCATAAAGTTGACTCTTAGCTACCATCCTCAAGGCGAAGAACAGCCAGGAAGGCTTCCTTCGGTACCTCTACATTTCCGATTTGCTTCATCTTTTTCTTACCCTCTTTTTGCTTCTCCAAAAGCTTTCGCTTTCGAGTGATGTCGCCCCCGTAACATTTGGCGGTTACATCTTTTCGAAGTGCACTTAGGGTCTCGCGAGCAATAACTTTAGCTCCAATGGCGGCTTGAATCGCGATCTGGAACATTTGACGGGGCAATAGCTCTTTCATTTTTTTGGCCAGTTCCCGCCCTCTAAAAATCGCAAAATCTTTGTGAATAATGAGAGATAACGCCTCAACTTTTTCGCCATTTAAAAGAATATCCAATTTCACAAGCTCCGCTGGACGATATTCCAAAAACTCATAATCCAAACTTGCATAACCTTTGGTGATAGACTTTACGCGATCATAGAAATTCAAAACGATCTCATTAAGCGGAACCTCGTATTCTAAAACCACTCGCGTCGGCGTAATATAATCCATCTTCCTCTGAATACCTCGCTTGTCGGTACACAATTGCATCAAGCCACCGATGTATTCAGGCGGAGTATGAAGGACAACTTTATAGATGGGCTCTTCGTAGCGCTCCACATGGTTAGGCTCTGGCAGCTTACTGGGATTGGAAACCTCTACGATCTCACCATCATTTTTAAATACACGGTACTTCACTGTTGGAACGGTCGTGATGAGACTTAATCCATACTCACGCTCAAGCCGCTCTTGAACGATTTCCATATGGAGAAGCCCTAGGTAGCCACAGCGGAATCCAAATCCCAAATGATCCGAAACTTCTGGTTCGTAGGTCACGGCCGAATCATTCAGCACCAGTTTCTCCAGTGCATCTTTTAAGGCTTCATACTGATCTGTTTCCGTCGGAAAAATTCCCGAAAAAACCATTGGCTTAATTTCCTTAAAGCCAGCAAGCGCTTGAGGAACCGGATCCCGAGCCAAAGTTATCGTGTCGCCAATCTTGGCATCGTGAACAGTTTTGAATCCCGAAATAATATAGCCGACCTCTCCCGCCGTCAGTGAATCAACTTCTTTAGGCCGAGGTGTGAAGACCCCCAAACTCAAAACTTCATAGTCACGACCCGTACTCATCAACCGCATTTTATCTCGCTTCTTTATTTCGCCAGAAAAAACGCGAACTAACACAACAACGCCTCGATACGAATCAAACCAACTATCAAAAATAAGAGCGGCCAGCTTAGTTGGATCCGCAGACTTTGGTTTAGGCGCCGGCACTCGTTGAACCACTGCCTCCAAAACATCCTCGATACCAAGACCAGTTTTGGCTGAGATTAAAACTGCATCTTTGGCATCCAACCCAATGACATCTTCGATCTCTTGTCGAACTTTTTCCGGCTGAGCCGCTGGAAGATCGATCTTATTAATAACAGGAACGATTTCTAAATTGTTATCCAAAGCCAGATAAACATTAGCCAAAGTCTGAGCTTGAATACCTTGACTAGCATCCACCACCAGCAGAGCTCCCTCGCAGGCCGCGAGACTTCGCGAGACTTCGTAAGAAAAATCTACATGCCCAGGGGTGTCTATCAAATTGAGGATATAGTCCTTACCATCTTTGGCTCTGTAAGGCAGACGAACGGTTTGGGCCTTAATCGTAATGCCTCGTTCTCGTTCCAAGTCCATACTGTCCAAAACCTGAGCTTTCATCTCCCGCTGGCTGAGCGCGCCAGTACTCTGAATCAAGCGATCGGCTAATGTAGACTTACCGTGATCAATATGGGCAATAATCGAAAAGTTTCTAATTTTGCTGGAATCCACCATCGGTAGACTATTTCTTACAAAAGAAAGCTATCGCGAGGAACTAAATTTCACTGAAAAGAAGGCTTAAGCCTTCTTCGTGGACTTAAGTTTCTTGATTTCATCCAAAACGGCCTGGGTTCGAAGACTCATAGGATCCCTCTGGAGCGCAACGTTAAGAACTTTCTCAGCCAAATCAAGTCTTCCAGCAGCAAAACACACGATTCCAAGGTCAATGCGAGCATCATTATAATCCGGAAAAATGCTTAGGGCTTTTTCGAAACAAGCAGCCGCCTCCCTCATCTTCTTGAGTCTCGCTAAACAATTGCCAGAGTTTCTAAAGGCCAAAAATGAATTGGGATACATCCGAACCAATTTGTCAAAAATCTGCAGGGCTCGATCGTACCGCTGACGGCGCATTTCATTCACACCCAAATTCAAAACCGCATCATGATTACGTGGATCCACCTTAAGACAAGCTTTCAAAGCTTCTTCAGCTTCATCATGCTGACCTGATTCCATAAGCGCATAGCCAAGATTACTCAAAACAAGTTTCTCTTGCGGATTGAACTCCCGTGCTTTTTTTAAAGCAACAGCTGCCTTCTTATATTCGGAAGCTCCCAACCATTCCACACCTTGTTCAAAATGTGCCTTCCAATTGCCGGGCTCCTCCGAAACTTTCTGTTCCGCCCGTTTTTGATAAAATTGTCGCTTAGCCTTTTCTTCGGCTACTTGCTTGCTAGATCCAAAATGATGGAAGGGAATGTCGCTTTCCACGATCTTGCCCTTGACCGTACTTTCAACAAGTTCATGCACCGATCCTTTAAATCGAATACTTGGGATATTTTGAAACAATCTGACTTTACGACTCTCAAAATAACCAGGGTAACCCTCTTCTTCCGAATAAGCTCCTTGGCATGGTATAAAGCCGCTAGCCATCGGGTTCTCACTGTAGTTCCGAGCGTTAAAGGAGTACGCCATATTCGATGTGTCGTTGGTCAGCGCCAAAATCCTTTCGATATCACGATCTGCAATTCGCTCATCAGGATCGATAATCAAAATCCATTTTTGAGTCGCCTTATCCAGACTCAGATTGCGGGCCTTGGCAAAATCATTTTCCCATTTTGTACTTGAGACGCGAGCGCCACTTTGCTGAGCAATCTCCACCGTACGGTCGCTGGAGCCTGTATCGACAACAATGATTTCTTTCGCAAGATTTTTAAGATGATCAATGCAGCCTCCGATGAAGCGCTCTTCGTTTTTCGCAATCATGCAGACCGAGATACTCATCGCAAACCTCTAAGCTTCGCTCGGATAAAAACTATGCCCCGACTGAACACGCTGAACAAACGCCTTGGGAACAATGAGCCGCCCCTTAGTCGCATTGTGAACCACATTCATTCGATCCAAAATCTCTCTTTCGCCAAGACTACTTACCCAGCGTAATAGGCCACCTTTGAATGGAGGAAATCCTATGCCATAGATCAACCCAAGATCCAACTCTCGAACTCCTGAGACAATGCCTTCATCCAAGGCCATGGTTGCTTCTGTCACCATTGGCAAAATCAACCGGTCTTGAATACTTCGATCGGTTGCCTCCGAATCATCCATCGCGGCTTTTTGAAATTCAGGCCGAACCCCAGCTGGCTTTCCTTTGGGATCATAAAGATAAAATCCCTTGCCGTTTTTCTTCCCAAGATAGCCTTTGGCTACCATTTCATGAATCATCGGAAGAACTTTCATATGAGGAAAGCCCGAAGCGATCACGTCGGCAACTTTGGCGCCCGTATCGAGCCCAACTTCATCCATCAATCGAAAGGGACCCATCGGCATTCCAAACTTCGTCGCCGCCTTATCGATTTGAGCCACACTATAGCCCTCTTGCTTGAGGTGGCCGCTTTCAATCAAAAACGGCATCAAAATCCGATTGATCAAAAATCCTGGGCTATCCTTGACGACGATGACGGTTTTGCCCAGCTGCTTCCCAAAGGCGACCGTCTGAGCCACAACTTCAGGTGAGGTCTTTTCAGCTCGAACAACTTCAACCAGGGGCATCATTGGAACAGGATTGAAAAAATGCATCCCCACAATTCGCTCTGGATGACGAGCCTCAGAAGCCATTTCCGAAATACTCAGTGAACTTGTGTTGGTCGCAATAATCGCGTCCACTGGCAGAATCTTTTCTAGGTCGGCGATGACATCTTTTTTGATCGACATCCTTTCGATAACGGCCTCAACCACTATCGGAAGGTGGCCAAAGCCTACCCATTTCAAACTCGGTATGATTCGATAACGCCGCTTGAGGAATTCTGCCCTATCGATCTTTTTCTTTTTAAGATCCCGATCAAAGAGCGATTGAGCCGTTTTCAAGGCTGTCGCGATCGAATGATCCGCGATATCTTTTAAATGCACCTCAATTGACTTGGAAGAAGCCACCGCGGCGATGCCGCCACCCATAATCCCCGCACCGATCACGCCGACACGCTGATATTTTTTGGGTTTAAAATTCGGTGCTTCGTGGGGCAAAATGCCCGTTTGTTTTTTTAGCTCCTCCGATCCAAAAAAAATCCCAATTAAATTCTTTGCCACGGGACTGATCGCCAACTCAGCAAAAGCCAAAGCCTCGATAGCAAGTCCTTGCTTAAGCGGGCCCCCAAGCGTTTCCTCAATTACAGACAAAGCTTTCAAAACCGCTGGGTACTGCCCCTTGGTTTTGGCCATGATTTGTTTTCGTGCCTGCTTAAATACAAAACTCTTAAGAGGCGACATTTCTTGAAGCCGCTGAAAGAACGTTTTCTCACGACGTGCCAGATATTTTTTGTAGCTCCCATCTCTCATTTTTCGTCGAGCAATTTCGAGCATCGTTTCCGTAGGCATCAAATCATCGACAAGCTTCAACTTAAGGGCCTTAGGTCCCACATAGGCCGCGCCACTCGTGATCATCGTAATCGCATCGACAATTCCAAGAAGCCGTGGAGCTCGTTGCGTTCCACCGGCACCTGGTAGGACCCCGAGCTGAACTTCCGGCAATCCAATCTTAGTCCTGGGATTGTCAGAACAAACTCGATAATCACAAGATAAGGCAAGCTCTGTCCCACCACCCATACAAGGGCCATCTATGAGGGCCATCGTCACTTGTGGAAGATTATCAAGCTCATTAAAGATATCCTGCATCTGCTCCACTAATTTGAGAGCATCTTCTTTTGTCTTCATCAATTGAATTTCGTTGATATCGGCACCGGCCAAAAAGATATCTGGCTTAGCCGAATAAATTAGAAGTGTCTTAATTTCGGTTTTAGTTTTTAGTATTGCTAGGTGATTGTGAAGATCCGTCAAGGCCTGGCGATCTAAAACATTCACCTTCTTACCCGGACTGTCGATAATGATCTCGGCATGCTCACCCTCGAGAATTTCCAAGCGCATTGCTACGCCCGCCTCTAAATCTGTTTTCTTTCCCCAAGCTGCTGATGCTTCCATACTCACTCCTTCGACCCTTAGGCCGCTCTCTCCACGATGCATGCACTACCTTGTCCGCCACCGATACACATGGTAGCCAAACCGCGCTGCAATCCCCGCCGTTTTAGTTCCTTTAAGAGCGTTAAAATAATTCTCGCCCCCGAAGTTCCTACTGGATGCCCCAAAGCAATCGCTCCACCGTTGACATTTAGTTTTGCAGGATCCAAATCTCCTACCGCCTCGGATCGACCAAGATGTTTCGTCGCAAAGTCTTTGCTGGCCAGCGCTCGCAAACAAGCCAAAACCTGAACGGCAAAGGCTTCATTAAGCTCAACCAAATCCATATCCTTCAGTTCGAATCCAGCCGTCTTTAAAGCTGCGGGACTAGCAAAAGCTGGGCCCAAACCCATTCGACTCGGCTCGCAACCCGAAAATTCTACGGCTCGAATGATTCCTAAAATCTCTCGACCTTCCGCTTTGGCTCGCTCCTCACTCATCAAAATCATCATGCAGGCTCCATCCGTTATCGGACAAGAGTTCCCGACCGTAACCGTGCCATGCTTCCTATCAAAATAAGGTTTGAGTTTGGCCAAAGATTCCATGGTTTGATTATCACGAGGCCCAACATCTTCACTGACAATTAGGTCGTATTTGGGAGGAATATAGCTTGGAACTATTTCTTCTGCAAATCGCGCTCTTGCTGCAATGGCTTTTTCATGAGATTTGAGAGCAAATCGATCTTGCTCTTCGCGCGAAATATGAAAATCTCGAGCGAGTCGCTCCGCCGTTTGACCCATATTTAATCCGGAAACCGGATCGGTCAATCCAGTCTCCAAACCAATGATGGGTTTGAGATATTTCATTTTTAATTTAGAGAGCGCACTAAGTTTTTTACCCAACCCCCTTCCAAGCGCTACGCCAAAGAAAATATTCTTTAGTTCCTCGGTAAAAAGAAGTGGGATCTGAGACATGCTCTCTGTTCCACCACAAGCCACAATCTCGGCCTGACCCGTCGCAATTTGCATCGCCCCTTGAGAAACCGCCTCCATCCCGCTGGCGCAATTTCGTTGAACGGTAAACGCCGGGACTGACTTAGGCACGCCCGCAAACAAACTAATCACACGCGCAACATTCGCAGCATCGGCAGGCTGAGCAATATTTCCGATCACGACATGTTCAATCTCTTCGGGCCGAATCTCCGCCTCGGCGATCGCCCCCTGAAGTGCAAATACGCCTAAGTCCACAGCACCTAATTTTGTCAAAGCCGTCCCAGCTTTAGCCAAAGGCGTTCGCACGCCTGATACGATCGCCACATTTCTTCCCGAAAATTGTTTAGGTCGAAAGTTCATATCTCTCCTTATATATAATCCTCAATAACTTCATGTTTTCCATGCCACTCCATCAACCTTGCATGAGGCTCTTGGGCTTCACCCTTAAATTCCACTAATACATAGGTTAGCTTATGGAAGGATCCGAATGAACGCATATCTAGGCTCAAATTTCGAGTCCATGTACCACAGTTAAAATACTCCTTAGCATTTCGAAACTGACGATAGTTGGCAAGATGCGAATGCCCAAAAATGACCTTCTGCGTCGTATCGGCGCTTAAAAGAAGTTCGGCGTATCGCTCGAGAGCCTCCGAGTCTGCCGGCTGACTGAAAATTTTAAAAACATCTCGCAAAGAGTTTCCGGGATAAAGGCGACGCGAGCTCGCCATAAATATCATTTTAAAAAACTGCCTTAGGATCTTTAAAAAAAATCTGGTTTCGAACAAAAACGCCCACATCAAATAATTTCGCATCGGCCGAACCCTATAAAACTGGGGTCGAATTCGTCGCAAGGGCTGAATAAAGTTTGCGTAGAAAAATGCACCCCACGGAAGTTTGAGGACATTTATTCCTTCGATCTTTCTAAATGGTTCTGCATAATTCATCGCATACATGGCATCGTATTGATGACCATGTTGAATGTAGATCCCGTCACGAAAATAATCGTTAGGATAAAATTCCATTCGCTCCGAAATGCGATTTCGAATTTCATTTTGCACTTTGGGCCACATTACTCCCCAGTCCGCCTCCCCCATCAAATACACTAGTCGATTGCCAGGCCTTTCCATAAAGCGATTGAGCGCATCCATAATCGCCCGGTGTCCACTCATCGATACCCGAATCTGATCGAGGGCATAGGTTTCGAATAAAATATCCGGATAGTCGGGCACTGCTTTGGAACGAAGCATCTCAAAAAAGTTCCCTGCCAGCACAAGCTCGACTTCATCATAAGATTGAAAATAATGATCGAGAAATTCGACGAAACGCTGATCGAGTGTAAAATCTTCTAAGATATTAAGACTGCCATCCCAGTTGCGACGACCTTCACCAAGATGAAAATCGCTAACAACAATCTGGGCTCGGCTTCGCCGGGGAACCGACGACATCATTTAGGCTCCTTCGGCACAGGCATGAAGTTCTGTCACCAATACATCTGCCCATAGTGAGTCCTCTTGACCGGCGCCCAAAGCATCGATCTGACTCCCTGCCGCTCGATACCCCGCTTCACAAGATTTTAATGCAAAATAGAACTTACTAGCCCCGGGCAGATCCCGCCCCCAGCTACCGAATACGAAACCAAAAATATCTTGCGCGGCTCTCGGCTCCATCTCCACAATTCGCTCGAAAACTCGGATCAAGTTTTCAGCCCCACCTTCGTTCGCCATTAAGGACGATGCAAAAGCCATTGGTGCCGTGGGGAATTTGAAGGATGTAAATCTAACCAAAGTATCAATGATCTGGGTGTTGAGCCGCTCATTCTGAATTCGCGAATAGTCATAAAGATAAAGTTCGGCCAATGGCGCATTACCCACCAAAAAATCTTTTGCCTCCAGCGACCAATAACTTCTAAAACTTCCAAGGCGCATAACATTTCGCTTCAAGCGCTGGATGTCTTTTTCCATTAAATTGGGTTCCGCTTCAGTCTTAAGAACATTCAAAAGACGAGCTCGCTCTTCTTTCATTTCTTGAGATTCTGCCCAACGTGTCCGAGGGCTTTCGACAATGGCAGGCTCTTCTAAAACTGGTCCGGGCTCGGGCGAGATCTCTTCATCAACTGATTGGGCCATTACTGAGGTGCCAAGTCCCCAGATCAAGATCCAGCCGACGAGGCCACATCCCCCAAACCAAGCCCTAAATTCCACAAGATTTTTCATACAAACTTCAGTTCCTATATTGACGCTCTTTGCCAAGAAAGGCAAAGCGATTTCCTCGCTTTAGCTCTGCTATACTATTTGAAGAGGGGGAACTTATCTTGAAACAAGCCGGACGATGCTTGGCCATGATTTTTGGCATTAGTCTTTTTACCAACGCTCAAGCCACTAGCTTTAGAGCCATGAGCGAAAAAGAAAAACTTCAAATGGCGGACTATCATTGCGCGGTCTTAATGACCGAAGTAAGTACCCACCTCACCGGTGAGAATGTTTCCAGCGAAGGTCTCGCCAAAATTATCCGCTGCTTTAAAGGGGCGCTTGAAGTTTCCATTAAGATTCGATGGCCAGGTGGCACCTACGAAAAGCTCCATGAAGACGGACACAAAGAAAGTTTGCGAACATTGATTCCCGGCGCACCCGAACTAAGAGTTGGCGAAGCTTATATTCTGTCACTTCGAAAAAGCGACAAAGAGCCGGGCAGCTTTGAAATTCAATCCTGGGATATAAAACCCCTCGAAGCCTCGGCCGAAAGTTATCAAATCGAAAATCGCTTCCGACCCAAACTATCGCCAGAGGGATTAGTCACGACGACCAAACAGAATCTTGAAGACTATGCCACGTGGGTAAAGGAAACGATCGGCAAATGAAATCAAGTTTTACGAGGCTTGGATTTGCCATCCTAATGTTAAGCGCTCCATCTCAACTATGGGCCTATGCTTATCTTTCTGAGTTTGTAAGCTCCGACGGGTCGACGCTTCGCACAACTACCGCCTCGAGTTCCGATCAAATTATGAATCCTACCTGGGGTGGAAGCGTTAACTTTAAAATTTGCACAGGCGGAACAGGATACGGCACAGCAGGAATCCTTGAATCAACTGAAATGGGCGCTCCTAGCAAATCAGCCCAACTTGTTGCAGACATCAATGAGGCCATTCAGACCTGGAAAGGCGCGGGGGCCGGCACAAGCCTGACGATGGCTACCGCAACCGCCAACTCTGGCTGTGGCCCTAATCTGGGAACGGCCTACGGCGGGAACGATGGAAAAAATGAAATATTTTTTAATAATGTCTTCGATAATGGAGACGGCATGGACTCCGGGGTGCTGGCCTTTACAATTTTGAGTTTGGAAATGCAAAACGAAAAACTTCGGATTGTGGATGCTGATATCCTTTTTAACTCTAATGCGGGCATTGATTTTTTGACTCAAGATTATATCGATGCCAATAGTCCAAGTAATTCAACAACAAAATTTAGCTTTCTAGGAGTGCTTACCCATGAAATGGGCCATGCGCTTGGACTGGCTCACTCTCCGGTCAATGACGACAATGATAGCGATGGCTTCAACACCTATGCCACGATGTTTCAAGCCGTGAGCAGTTTGAATCACTCTCTCGCGATTCAAAACTTGTTTCGAGACGACATCGCTTCCATTATGAATCTCTATACGGCATCGGGCAGCTTTAGTTCCAGTAATTACTCGGGAAGTGTATCGGGCTATGTTTATCGGGCGGATGGAACTCCCCAGCGCGGTGCTCACGTAACAGCCTTTGCGACAGGAGCTGCAACGAGCTTGGCCGCGGTCATGACAGGAATGGCCGGAACAAAATCCGAACCAGATGGCGCTTATACAATCAAAGGACTTCCTCTTAACACGGAGTTTATTGTCTTTGTCGAACCGGTCCACCGACCAAATGTTCACTCTAATTTTGTTTACAATGTTTACAATACACCAATTACGTCGGCCCTTTCGAGCAGCTCCGAAGGTTACAAAACTTTCGCCGTTGAAGCCTATCCTGACGTTCAAGTTGCTGATGTACGCTTGACGGGTGATGCAAGCTCATCGCCCGGCTTAGGAGAAGCAACCAAGTTTACGCTAAGCTCAGACGCCCCTGCCGAAACCGACATTAATTTTTACCTTTCGACCAGCTTTACCTCTCCCAACGATGCGGTATCTACGGCACTCACTGTCAATCCAGATGATTCAAGCAATGTCCCTACGATTACAAACTCCAATCCACTGACAGTGGAACTTACGATTCCGACGGATCTTTCAGTCTTTTCTAATCCGCAAGTAAGCGTCAGTGCCCTTAAAGGATCGACAACTTATGATTGGACAGATTTTGTACCAACCGGAGACTTGCGCACGATTTCGGCAACCATGACGATGCATTTGCCTACAACTCCATCCGATTTAAATGGTTCTTACACCATTACGGTCACACTCTCCGATTCAAAGTATGGAGACTTTACTGCGGAAAGAGATATTACGATTCAAGATTGGAATTCGAGCCCCAACGCGGGAATTGTCTTTGCCGATGGAACGGATCCCGACAACTCAGGCAACTCTTCCGGAGGCGGTGGTGGCTGCAGTCTTCAAAGCCAAAACACGACATCGGCCGGCCCCCTAGTCTTCGGCTTCCTACTCACTTTCGGACTATTCATCGGCCATTCAAGAAAAGGCTTCAAACTTTGGAACAAAATGAGCTGAGCCGACTGTATCATTGATACAGTTCAGCTTGAGGATGAAGGGGATAAATCTTGATGGGGTTTAGCTAGTCCCATTTTTCTTCTGATTCACCTTTTTCTGCCGTCGCCGATTGAGCAATTCGATAGCCAGCGAAAAACACATCGCGAAATAAACGTACGAACGATCAACATGCGAGCCAAAGCCCTCCGCAATCAATAGAACACCAATCAAAATCAAAAACGCCAGCGCCAACAATCTGATAGCAGGATTATGCTCTACAAAGTCTGAGATCTTATTAACGAACACGATCATGATCACGATAGCGACCATAACCGATAAAACCATTATCGGAAGTTGTTGCGTCAAGCCAATCGCGGTTAGCACTGAATCTAGTGAAAACAAGAAATCAAAGAAGAAAATCTGAATAATCACGCCCCAAAACTGCTTAGCCGGATGTACTTGTTGTGATGCAATCGTTTCATGCGCTTCAACAAAACTGGCGATCTCCAAAGTCGCTTTAATTAAAAGTGCAACACCCCCTGATGCCAAAACAATATCGCGTATTGAGACTTCATTACCACTAAGAACAAAAAGCACAGTTGTAAGCTTAGTTAACCAAACTGCTGTGCTCAAAAATATAACTCGTCCAATCAACGCTAAAATCAAGCCCACTCGACGCGCTTTGGATCGCGCATTCTTCGGCAACTTTTCAGTGAGAATCGTAATCATTACAAGATTGTCGATTCCCAAAACAATCTCCAATCCGGTCAGAGTTAGTAGAGCAACAATCCATTCGAAAGCTTCCATATAAGCCTAAGGATGCCTCTATGAACATCCACCTTGCAAGCCTTCTCTCCAGAATTTACGAAAGGTATTTATATAGCCGTCCCAATGAAATATTACGGAGCTTAATATCTCTTCCCCGGATTTCCGCCAGCTCATAGGGTTTGAGAAATTTAGGACCCAGAATCGCTTCGAGTTCTCGGAACTTCGTTGGATAGTGCGTTTTCAAGGCAAATAATAAGGCTTTCATGGCATCAAAATGACGGTCGTCAGAAAATTCATTTCGATTTCTTAAAATATATTTAGCTGCATAGATTATTTCGCCGGATACCCTCGTCCAGCTCACTCTCTTAGCCCTTTCCTTCTGCTGATATGAATCAATCATTGGCCACCCGATACTGGACAGGAATCCCCAATCTGGCTCTTCATATAGAGGCTTCAGCTCAACGCGAAACTGTTTGAAAAGCAAGTCAGCGAGCCCGAGACTTGGGTCACATTGGCCTTTTTCGATCCGCTGAATCTGACGGAAACTTACCTTCGATAACTTAGCGAGCTCCCTTTGGGAAAGCCCAGTTTCAACTCGCAAGACCTTCAAAAATTGGCCAAACTCCCTCACCGATCTTCTACTCCAGATTCGTACAATTCTATGTCTCTAATATCTGTCTCTGTCCCTCTAGCTTCCTTTAATTTTCGAAAAAGTTTCTTTGTAGGACGAAACAGCCGAGATGATTTGGTTTTCCGAATCAAAATCAATTCCGACTCCCAAGACCTCTGCTTTTTAAGAAAGTATGCTACAGAAAAATTGATCGCCTCTGGAGGCATCCCCTTTTTTGAGGCAATCTCCATGGCCGCCAAAGTTATATCGTTTGAAATTTTTCCCTTGGGGGCAAGATCGATATCATAAGTTTGCCGATCTGAAATATTTAAGTAGGATAGCAACGAGCCTCCTAGTAACACCCAATCGCCAGGCAGTTTATCTACCAATTCATCCACTAGCTCTTTGATGACGATCCGATTCACAATTTAGCATAACTGACGTCACATATGGCGTCAATAGGCTCATTTCTCCGCGATTTAGAGATCTTCGGTGATATCGAAGATCTGATAAGGCGTCTTTTCCTTAGACGGAATCAAAACATACCATTTTGAAAGCTTAGTATCCCGACCTTTAATATTCCATTTTACAAAAACCCTATCGCCCTTCTCCTTGAAATCCAAAATTTCGACTTCTTTAGAATCAAAGGCCTTAGTGGAAGATAGATTCTCCAAAAGCTTGGGGCCTAAAATATTTTTCAAACGTTCCGTATAATAGACAGCGATCTCTGCCTTGGAAGCTGTGCCGATCTTTGAGGCATAATCCTCTAGAAATACTTTTACTTTTGTTTTCTGCAAGCTTTCTTTTTCTTCCTTAGGTTTCGAGGCACTTGCATGCAAAGAAAAACTCGCCGCCAAGAGAAAACATAAACTCAATTTTTCAACAAAAGCTTTCATTTTTTCTTCTTCTCCTTAGCCGCTGCCTTTGGCTCGACCATCATAACATCATCAAAAGCTTTGACCGCCTCTAAGCATCCATCCCCAGGACAATCCGTAGCTTTCGTATGAGTATGCCCGATGATATGCCGAAATTCGACTCTAAGATTTTGATTCACAAGCTGATCATGAAGCTTGGCTCCTGGTGTTTCTAAAGAGTGAACAAGCTGCGCAAAGGCCAAAAGGGCTTCAGGGGAAGGGGGCGCGTCTTTGGGATCGGTCCAACCCGATGGATTATTGATGGCATCAAAGGACTGGCTATTTCGAATAAAGGTGATGCCGATAGAGTCATCATTATTGTTTTCAGAATGACCCCCCTTATATTTTAGTTCTCGACCTTCATAAATTTTTCCATCATCCCCAATCAGAAAGTGGTAGGCGACATCGGAGTATTTTTCTGTCGGGTTATCAAAATGCATTTGCTGAATATCAGTCGCCGTAAGTTTATTCGAGGTAACCGTATGATGAACGATAATTCTTCGTATAGCCGCGTTAGGAGCCCATTGATTGATATCACTTTTAGGGGGCTTCATTCCCGAACTCTCCCGCGAAACAATAGGGGCATTTAAAGCAAAGGAATAATCTTTAATTTTCTGACGAATAAACGCGGCAGCAACTCGCGGGCTCCAGTTATTTTTCCAAGCGGCGATATCGATTGCTTCAACACGGGCTTCGCCGGTCCTTGTTGCCTCGTTCACAAAATCTTCGACGCCTCCAGCGTCCGGCGGGCAAGCTTGAACTGGAGAGCCATCGGCCGGCCTCAAATCTCTCTCGGCCTCAAAAGACTTTGAAAGATCGCCAATAAGCTCCGGCAGTCTTGTCTCAAGAAACCATCTTGATTTTGGCGATTCAGTCCTAAATTTTAAATAAACACTATAAAGGTACTCTAATTTTTTTTGACTCGTTTCACTCAATCCGTCCGGCACACGGAGATCGGGAAGAGCTTCAATCTTTGAAGCTCTAGTTAAATCATAATGTAATAAAATTTCGCTGAGAGCCTTTGACCAAACATTCGGCGTCTTAATCGGCGCCGACTCATCCTGACCACTAAGAATCATTACAAACTTTTTATCGTCTTCCGTTTGCGCCAAAACGGACGTACTTAAAACTAAACTCAGAAGGATAGAAGAAAGCCTACGAATCACGATTCTAAAATTTGCAAGCCCTATGCCTATTTTAGCCCTGAAAAACCCCATAGTTTCAAAGACTTATTTGAGCTCATTCCCATCCTATGAACGAGCTGTCGCACTGCTTAAAGCATAGATCCGATTCAAAAAGTTAGTAAAGTTAGTATAGACTGCGAGTGAGTGGCGAACCCAATCATCGAACACAAGGAAGTTAGCAATGGGCGACATAGCTTCTTGCTCGCCCCTCCACAACCGCCCGAGCTTGCAGTCGTTGAGCGGCAACAGCTTCCCGTATGGATTTCAGAACCTCCGGATGGCGTCAATTCGGAGACCTTTCCACTTCTAGCGCTTCATGGTTTTGGGCGACTCGGGGATTCCGATTACCTTAAATCTTTTCATGAGAGTATTCGCACCAAATGCAATGCCCTTGTCATCACCTTGGATTACCTGGGCACAAAGATTCTTCGAGACTTGAACGGCATTCCCTTTTTTGACGAAGTCTGCCTAAAAATGACCAATGAAAGATTGGTTGAATTAGGTCTACCTCTCATACCCGCGGACGTCCTCCAAAGTCCAAAGGCAGCTCATTTGACTGTTAATTATCTTAAAAAGTTGCGAGAGCAATATCATCTGGAAGCCGGAGAATATATGGGCGTCATTGGCAAACGGTTTCCTGATGATCACTATGATTTTGGCCTGATGCAAACAATAGATTGCCTATGGGCCATTCGCCTCGCCAAAGAGAAGTTTCCGAAAGCAAATTGGAACCAGTTAACAGCTGCCGGCATTAGCCATGGGGGCTATTTGAGCACTCAATGTGCTCGCTTTGCTCCTAATACATTCTCACTGATTATTAATTCTTATGGTTGGGTTAAGCCCTATCTCAAATGGATTCATAAAGGTGATTGGGCGGCTACCGTACAAAACGAAAGTATCAAAATGCATCTCATCATGGAAAACTATTGGTCACGAGATCCAAACAGCCAAAATTATTTTTCTCCCGATAGAGCGATGATTCGAACTCAACTTGATACGAATCAAATTCAACAATGGAAAGCGCAAACTAGGGGCCCCGGACCGCATTTCGTCATGACACAGCAAATCGATGACGAAATGCATCCACGATCTGAAAAAGAGGTCTTCGTTCGACTTATGAAAGAAAATGGCTTTGACCTTGAATATTTAACTTCCAATGTAGGACTCCCCATCGGGTATCAAAGTTTAGATCAACACGATGAGACGAGCTTCAAAGGATTGATCTTGGACTTCGCCGACCCTCAAAGACGCCAAAATCATCTTGTGCAGCAAGATGATTTTGAGCGTGGCGAAAAAATTAGCTATCAATGCGGCTCCAGTCTCTACGAAATCGATTACTCAACCGACTTTCCAAGCTTGGGGGTCAGGGCGGTTAAGTGCCAGGTAAGCTCCGACCTTCTTTAATTGCATTTTCATGAGCACGAAGAATTCGTTCTTCCGTTAAGCGATCTCCGAGCCTTTGACGTGAATAAAAAGCTTCAAGCTCCCCCGAGCTCTCGTTTTCAACAAACTCACAATAAGCCTTGGAAGCTGACTTCCTGTTACTATTGAATCTGCTAAGAATTTCATCTCGCGAGAGCCATACTGGAAAACTGGGGCTTTCATAGCCTAAAGCACTCGACCATTCATAGTCTCGGACTCTCTCAACAATTCCGGCCTTCACGGGATTACGATGAATATAGCGGACTAATTGAAGCAAATAAGAATCATCACAAACCAATAGCGACTTGAATCGCCCACGAAAAAGTGGGCCGTCTCGTTTAACACGTAGATTGACTCGTTGCGTAAAAGTATGACCAAAGTGGCGCATCGCCCGTGATAAGTTGGGTATGCGCGTTCTAATCAGCAGATGATAATGGTTACTCATCAAACAATAGGCAAAAATCTCTACGTCGTAGAGTTCTGAAATCTCCTTCAAGCCCTTAGTAAAGTAATCGAAATCGGCGTGATCAAAAACAATGGTTTGCTTGGCAAGACCACGGTTCATTATATGATAGTAGGCGCCAGGCATTTCGAGGCGTCTTGTTCGTGACATTATCTGAGAACATAATGCAATTCGCAATCCCACCCCAATGCCGGGCAATTCAGGATGTTGATCCACTTTTTCATCCATAAACCGAAAATCTATGCAACTTTCCGGAAAGCTCATATATAAGATTACCTGGCACTTAACCGCCCTGACCCCATCTATGTCTGATGTTCGTCGGCCTTGCCTGGCTTATTTTCAAAAATCCTTACTTTAAAGATTTCTTTCCCAAATCTTGGATGGCAAAATTTCAAGCTGGGCTATTTAAGTCCGCGATTAAGATTGGCTTTCCAAGCGGCTTTCAAGGACTCTTCGAAGTAGGCACTTTTGCTATGGCTGCCGTGATGATGGGATGGATTGGTGTTAACGAACTTGCTGCCCATCAGATTGCTCTGAGTATGGCCGCCACAACCTTTATGTTTGCACTCGGAATTTCTTTTGCCGCCACTATCCTTGTTGGCATGGCCTTCGGACGAAAGCAAATTCGCGAAGCGAGGCGCGAAGGCCTTAGTGCTCTCCTACTTGGAATTTTAAGCATGGGATTATTTGGAATAATTTTTGCCTTTGGCCATCGAAGCCTCCCCGCCATCTATACAAATGACTCAGCAATCCTGAATATTGCTGGTGACTTTATGATCGTCGCTGCCATTTTTCAAATTTTTGATGGGGTTCAAGTGATCAGCCTGGGATGCTTGCGTGGAATTTCTGATATTCGAATGCCAACACTGATTAGCTTATTTAATTATAGCTTCTGGGCCTTACCTCTTTGCTACTATCTTGGCTTTCACACAAGCCTCGGAGCCATCGGAATCTGGGTTGGTCTTGCCATTGGACTTCTGACGGCCTCGGCGGCGCTAAGTTTTAGATTCCTGCAGCTTACAAAAAGGCACTATTAAAAATCGCCTTCAAACTCGGCCTCGCCAGCAGAACAAGCCTCGAGGCTTGATACATTTCCTAAAGCTTGAGATTGGCAACTTTCACAATCGGCACAGTCTTCAACGCCACATTTCGCTAAGGCTCTTCGAAGCTCACTTGGATCCTGACAATCCTCAGGATTTGCATTACATAAGTCTTCAACGCTTACACAGTTATTGCCATTTAATAATTCGTGAAGCTGCCCACAAGCGTCTTCTACTGAAGCACCTTGGAGCTGATTAAGTACCTCGACTTGCTGACGTGGGTTGAGCGAATCTAAGTTATTTAAATTTTCACCAACATCATTGAATTCTAAACCCTCTGCAGGAAAGACATCACAAAAGCGCGCATACTGCGGAATCAATAATCGCCAGATAGGATCCTGTTCTTACAGCCAGGCAGAAGTGCCGAGGCCGCGAATATCATAAGGTAGCTTAAATGTTTGAAAGAAATTTGCTTTAGCATCTTGTAACTCCTTGGATCCTGTGTGCAGATTCACTACTACGAGTGCTGATTTTTAGTTTTGCAATTGCCATGCTATTAAAACCACCTTTGATTTTCCTCACTTAGGACCTCGACCCTATAAGATCTGCAGAGGGGTCCAGCTCGCCCGACAAAAATTGGAATTTGAAGCCAAAGGGATATCTAGATCCTAATGGGCTTAGAAAGCTCAGACATATTAACATAATATATTGCCCCTCTATCGCCAGCCTTCTTGATTCAAACGCATATGACATTATAAGGTAGCCGCTTATGGCAGAATTTGATGTCGATAAAGTGGCGAGCCTCGCTTATCTAAAGCTAAACGATACAGAGAAAAAGAATTTCAGCGCTCAGTTCGCGCAAATCTTGGATTACGTCGATCAATTACAAAAGATCCCGATGAGTGCCGATGAGGCTAAGACTATGGGCGCCTTTCATGTTCAGACGGCTTTTTATGAAATGTTCAAAATTGACCCCCTCGAAAGCTTACGAAACGAGAAGGATAGTTCCCCGGATTTTGAAAAACTTATACTTAGCAATGAGGAAGCTTTAATGAATGCCCCGCGCTCAAGCGGGCTACCGAATCAACTTCTTTTTGAAGTCCCCTCCATCATTGATAGATAGGCCGAGATAAATGGGAAGATTAGCTAAACTGCGAGAAGATTTTGGATCCAAAAAAATTGGATTTAAAGAATATTACGAGGCTTTGTTTAAGCGAATTCATATTCGAAACCCGAAGCTCAATGCTTATCTCGAAGTTTTTGAAGAAGACTGCCTACAAAAAGCGGAGGCTCTCGATCAAAAATCAGAAAAAAGATCTCTTGAAGGCATTCCTATCGGGGTCAAAGATATTATTTCGATCCAAGGCAAAGAGCTCAATGCTTCTTCCAAGATTTTAAAATCTTACAAAGCCCCGCGCTCAGCTACGGTTACCGAGAGACTCCAAAGAGATGGTGCGATATTTCCAGGCCGCTGTAATTGCGATGAATTTGCGATGGGATCGAGCAACGAAAATACGCCATTTGGCCCCGTAAAAAACCCCATCAAACTGGAGCGAACGGCAGGGGGAAGTTCGGGAGGATCCGCTGCCGCCGTCCGTGCGGATTTATGCGTGGCCTCGCTTGGTACAGACACGGGCGGGAGCATACGATTACCGGCAGCCTTTTGCGGAATCACGGGATTGCGCACGACCTATGGACGCGTCTCGAGATCGGGCGTGATTGCTTTTGCGAGTTCGCTCGATCAGGTTGGCCCTTTTGCAGATGATGCCATGGATTGCGCGTATATAATGCAATCCATTGCGGGTCGAGATTCTCGCGATGCCACCTCTATGAATATTCCCGTCCCTGATTATGTGGCGGCCATCAAAAGTGCGAACCTCAAAGGAAAGAAAATTGGCATTCCCGATGAATTTTTTAGTATGCAAGGCACGCAAAAAGAAGTGGCGGAAGCCAGCCAAACTTTTATCGATGCGGTAAAGCGCGAAGGGGCGAGTGTGGAAAAACTTTCGATGCCGCATCTTCCCTATGGTATCGCGGTCTATTATGTAGTCGCCACGGCCGAAGCCGCCAGCAACCTAGCCCGCTATGATGGGATTCGCTACGGCCATCGGGCCAAGGATTTTAAAAACTTAAAAGATCTAATCATGCAGTCTCGCTCCGAGGGTTTTGGATCCGAGGTCAAACGGCGAATCATGCTCGGCACTTTCGCCTTAAGTTCTGGTTACTACGATGCGTATTACTCCAAGGCGCAGCTTGTTCGATCCAAGATTCAAAAAGAATTTTTGGATGCCTTTAAAAAAGTGGATTTCATTTTTTGCCCGACTTGTCCAACGACTGCCTTTAAAATCGGAGAGAAAGTTAACGATCCCTTGGCCATGTATCTTTTGGATATATTTACGGTCACTGTTAACCTTGCCGGTTTGCCTGGTGTTTCGATCCCCATTGGCAAGGATGCACTAGGCCTACCCATTGGCGGTCAATTGATTGGAAACCCCTTCTCCGAAGATCAAATCTTAGCGGCCGCTGCGGCCTGCGAACGCCTTGGACTTTATGAATCTGGAGCGATCGAATGTTAGAGAAAATTTTGGAGAAATATGAACTCGTGATTGGGCTTGAAGTTCATGCCCAACTGAAAACTGAAACTAAGCTTATGAGTCCTGCCTCCAATATATTTGGCGCGGAACCTAACTCGGCCGTTTCCACGGTATGCACCGGAATGCCCGGCGCACTTCCCGTGATTAATTTGCAAGCTGTCGATATGGCCATTCGATCAGCTCTTGCTTTTCACTGCGAGATCAAACCAACTTCTGTGTTTTCACGAAAACATTATTTTTATCCTGACCTCCCGAAGGGTTATCAAATTTCTCAATATGATCGACCGTATGCCGAAGGCGGGCGCGTTGAGTTTTATTTGGACGACAAACCGCGAGAGATCAACTTAACTCGAATTCATATGGAAGAAGATGCGGGCAAGAATCTTCACTTCGATGATCGCGGAATTAGCCTTGTGGATCTTAACCGATCATCCGTTCCGCTTATCGAAATTGTATCAGAGCCCGAAATGCGATCTCCGGAAGAAGCCGCTGCTTATCTCAAGGCTTTACGTCGAGTGCTTCGATATCTGGATGTTTGTGATGGCAATATGGAAGAAGGCAGTCTTCGTTGTGATGCCAATGTGAGTTTGCGCGTTCGGGGAGCACCGAAATTTGGGACGCGGGTGGAACTTAAAAACATTAATAGCTTCCGCAATCTTGAGCGAGCCATTGTGTATGAAGCCACTCGCCAATATCAGGCCTTGGAAGATGGCGAGAGCATCGTCCAGGAGACACGACTCTGGAATGCCGATGAAAATAAATCTCTTAGTATGCGCTCTAAAGAAGAAGCCGCCGACTACCGTTATATGCCTGAACCTGATTTATTTCCTCTTGTTCTATCGTCGGATCGGCTAGATAGAATTAAAAAAAATCAACCCGAACTGCCCATCCAAAAAATGCAGCGTTTTATCACGCACTATGAGAGATCGGCTTACGATGCGGAAGTTCTCACTTCGTCAAAGGCCCTATCGGAATATTTCGAAAGCGTTGTGGAATTTACGAAAGAGGCTCAATTAAGCTCGAATTTTATTCAGACCAATGTCTTGGCTTTGATTCAAGATCCTGAAGCTGGATTTGAAAATTTTTATCCGGACCCTTCCGCTCTATCTGACTTATTGAATCGTGTGAAGTCGGGGGCCTTGTCCTTGGGAATGGCCAAGGAAGTTTTTGAAGTCATGCATCAAGAAAAGCGGGGCGCAGCAAGTATTATTGAGGAACGCGGTCTTGCGCAAGTAAGCGATGAAGCTAGCCTGCTTGCTATCGTGGAAAAAGTCATGAAGGACAATCCTAGCCAATTGGCTGAATTCCGCTCAGGCAAAGATAAGCTTTTTGGATTTTTTATGGGCCAGTCTCAAAAGGAGCTTAAAGGCAAAGGAAACCCTCAGACTCTTAAGAAGATTTTGGAAGAGAAGCTGAAAGCCTAATATAAAAGGAGTTTATAGCTTGTCAGATGCCCAATTTTTAGGCCTAGAATACACTCACCGAGGAGGTGCTGATGAGCGAACGTAAGCCTTATGGGTCTAATTTTGGAAAGCAAACCTGGTGGAATGGGAAGTTAATCCCAACCGAAGACGCCACCATTCATGTGACCGCTCACAGCCTCCACTATGGCTTAGGAGCCTTCGAAGGTATTCGCGCCTACAAACTTCAGGATGGAAGCGTCGGAATCTATCGCTGCTATGATCATATGACCCGCTTCAATCAATCGCTTCATATTGCGGGACTTCCGATCCGCTATAGTGTCGAAGAATTAGTGACGGCTTGTCGTGATACAGCGCGAGCCTCCGGAATGGGGGCCTGCTACTTGCGCCCGATAGCATTTTTGGATGCCGGTCCTTTGGGGGTGGCATTCAATGCCGAAACGCATCCTTTTACCGTCGCGATTGTCGCTGCCGATTGGGGTAAATACTTAGGTCATACGGCGGCGGAGCAAGGCGCAAAGATAAAGATTTCTTCTTTTTCTCGCCATCATCCCAATGTTGCCATGACCAAAGCCAAGTTGACTGGGAATTATATCAATAGTGTTTTTGCAAAGGTTGAAGCCAAAAAGCTTGGTTTCGATGAGGCCCTTCTGCTGGACACTGAAGGTTTTGTGGCAGAGGGTTCAGGAGAAAATATTTTTGTTGTAAAGCGCGGCAAAGTTATTACGCCTTCTGTGGAAACTGTCCTGGAAGGCATTACGCGTGATACGGTCGTTAATATTCTTTCTGATATGGGAGTCCCTCTAACAGAGAGACGAATGACTAGAGATGAGCTCTATGTCGCTGATGAAATTTTCTTCTGTGGGACGGCTGCGGAAATCACTCCCATTTCGGAAATCGACAATCGAAAAATTGGCGTAGGAAAGCCTGGTTCCATTTCCACCGATATTCAAAAACGATACTTCGATATTGTGAGTGATAATAATAAAAAATATTCTCATTGGATTACACGCCTATGAGAGGCCAATATTTTTTGTGGATCGGACTGTCAGTAATTTTTTTGTTGAGCTGTTCCGGTGCCGGAAAGAACAAAGAAGAATTTGCAAATAAGGAACTCAAAACTTATATGCAGTCTACTCTGGCTCCATTGGATTTGCTCAATCGAACAATTCAATATCTTGAATACTATCGGGCCTACAATTTAAGTATTCGGGATGGTGCCCGAGGTCTAATCGTAACGGAGTGGGTTGATGACTCTGTGGCCGAGCGGCATAGAGTCACGATCCGCGTCAACGAAGACATTCAAGGCTCGATTCTGACAGCACATTTCGAGCGTCAAAGCTCAGAAGATGGCCATAGCTGGAAAGAAGAAGCTTCGGGAAGGCAAGCCGAAAGCCATTTAATTGCAGAGCTTGAGACCTATCTAAAAAGCAGCGCACCACAGCCCCAAAGATAATTCATTTTATAATGCCTCCGGCCCCTAAGCAGCCATTTTGAAGTACAATGGTGAACTGGAGAAGGTGCGTTTTTGACTGATCGACCCCTATCGAGATCTGACTCTGGGGAGGCCCCAGAAAAATTTGGCCGCTATGATCTCCTTGAACATTTGGCTTCAGGAGGAATGGCCAAGATATATCGCGCCTCCACCAACGGCAATCGCAGCCTTATCATCAAAAAAATTCTTCCTGATTATTCCGCAAATGAAGATTTTATAAAAATGTTTTTGGAAGAAGCCAAAATTTCATTGGCTCTCAAACATAATAATATCGTTCGAGTTATTGATTTTGGAGCCAATGAAGGCACCTACTATCTCGCGATGGAATATGTGTTTGGTCAGGATCTTGGAAGCTTACTCAAGCGTAGTGTGGAACAAAAGATTCATATCCCGCTCGACGCCGCCTGTTTGATCATTATGCAATGTTGCCGAGGCTTAGACTACGCCCATCATTTTAACGATGGCTTCGGAAATCAAGTTAGTATCGTCCATCGCGATATTTCTCCGCCTAATATTTTGATCAGTTACAATGGTGAAGCTAAAGTCTTGGACTTTGGAATTGCTAAGGCGGTTACCGCCGTAAGTAACAAAAACACTCGATCTGGGATTCTCAAAGGAAAATTTTGCTATATGTCCCCTGAACAAGCCCAAGGTATGGAGCTGGATCGCCAGAGCGATGTTTTCAGTCTTGGAATTGTGTTTCATGAACTTTTGTGTTCAAAAAGTCTATTCTATACCAAAGATGAAATCGAAACTCTCGAGCGAGTGTGTAAAGCTAAAGTCAACCCCCCAAGTAAAATCCGGAAAGGACTGCCCAAGGAGCTGGATCGAATCGTTTTAAAGGCACTTAAACTTAAAAAGAGTGCACGCTATGGAAGTTGCGGGGAATTGGCTGATGATATTCAAGCATTTTTGAAAAAATACTACCCTCGATCCGACACTCGAGCTGTTGCCAAAGTCACTCGCTTGATGTTTCGAGAAGACTTCGATCTAAGAGTACCTGAAATTCGTAAGGAATCCTGGAAGGATATTTTCGTATCAGGCGGAGCCGACACTGATTTGCTTCTGGATCGCTTTGTCAACGTCCCTTCTTCACCGGGCATTCGTCATGCTGCCAATCGAAATTCAGAAATCGGCCTTTTACGGCGCCTTCTATATGATCCTAAAGTAAATAAAAAATTTGTACGCTCCAGCATTGGACTTGGAAGTCTTCTTTTCGTTCTTTGCTCTGGCTTCTACCTTTGGACAACACCGTATGGTTCAAAGTTCTATGAATTCGGTTCCAAAAACTGGACATCTTTAATCGATCAACCGGGATTAGTTCAAATACCTGAGAATTCTTCTAACACTACTGACGAAACACGTTCTTCCAAACCTGAGATGGGAAGCCTTTTGTATTGGGTCAACAAAGGCACGGATGCGGAAAAAGTAAAGGATTGGCCAGCTGCCCTCAGGGCCTATGATCGAGCTCTCAATATCAACTCGTTCGAAAGCTCCATTGAAGTCAAACGTCAATTTGTTCTGATCCGTATGGGAAGGCTTGAAAAGCCCTGCGCTTGGTTCAAATCACATACCGAACTTGAACTGGCGGACCGAATCTTGGCCGAAGCACTTTGCTATCAAGGTACTGATGATATCACGAAGGCTGTCTACGCTTTTGGTGATTTTTTGCGTAAATTTCCTAATGATCCGCGCACAGCTGAGGTAAAATCAGAACTTGATGCCATACTTAGAAGCGTTAAATAAATTGAAGATTAAGATAAAATCGGGCGTGCCGCTTATGGCTCTGGGGCTTCTAGTGGGTTGTGGCGATGGTCATGTCAACATTGATACCGACTTTGGCAAAGCGAGCGAGCTGCCCCTTGGAGATATCCAACGAGACGAGCAAGAAGTGGCCATGAAGGCTTACTTTATCGACAATTTATTTCCGATTATGGCATTGGACTCTCTTCCCCAAGGAGGCTGCGCGATTTCGGGCTGCCATTTGTCAGGTGATGCCTCGTCAAACGAGCAAACATTTTTTCAGGTTGATCCAGATAGCAGCGACAATTCTTGGCAGTGGGCGCGCTATCGACGGACCGTTTCGGAAGTGAGCAGCTTCACAACCAACGGGAGCGACACTCTCAAAAACAGAAAAGACGAGGGCCATAATTCCTTCGCGGCTTGGTCGTCCGAACAAAAAGCCCTGATCGACACATGGGCCGCCATGGAATAATTCGGTATGAGCTGGGTAAAAATTCTCCCAACACTTGTCTTATCGGTTAAAAATATTGGAATTGCTTCGATAAAAAAGATCTTTAGCGAACTCTGGATTGATCCAAACGCCCGACTGATTGGGATCAGAAGACAATGGGTAGGTCGTATCACTCGAACTTATCGAGCGCGCCACTTTTTTCTGATAAATCTGACTTGGATCGATCATATTGGTGGCGGCTTTTGGTAGCCAGTAAACAGACTTTGCATCTCCAATATGTGCGGCCTCGGGTGGATCCCAATGCATTTGCATTTGAATCATTATTCCTTCATGAATATGCTTAATTCTCAATTCACGATCCGAAGGATTTTCCTTAACTTTCATCAAAACATAAACCGAAGGAAATCTGCCTGTCACAAGTGGCAGCCCTCGAGCAACACCTGCTTCGTCGACTAAAGCGCTTACCGACTCAGGACTTAAAACAAATTCAATGGCTGGAAGATCTTTAGATTTTCGAACTTCGTTCATCTCCACTTCCATTTGCCTTAGCTGATCAAATAAAGGAGCGGAGACCATCGCCTTCAAATCTTCAAGGACTTTCAAATCTCCAACGGCTTGTTTCCAGACCTCAGGATCAAAGTCTTCGATTTTATAAGAATCGGGATTGCTGGGTTCAAAACCTCCTTCATTAATTTCAGGCGCCGACTTCAGAAGATCCGTACCTACCAATAAGCCATCTGATACCGTGTCCGACAGAGCCGCCCAAAAAAGCGCGTCCGTCGCTGATTTCAAAATTCTCTCCAAAAAAGACTGCCGAATCATATGCCTATAAAGCGCGCCATTGCCCACTTCATCTAACCTAGCACTCGAAGGAAAGGCTTCGAGAATAGGGTTGCTAGAGGACACGTGCCCGGGCCCAATTTTACGGACAGCGCTACGCGCTCGCCGATATCTACTAAAAGGAAGTCCACCAGTTGCTCGCGTTACAAGATTTCTGGGCAAATTTTCAGCGGCAAAATCTTTAGCCTGCGCTCTCGCCGATGGAAGAGAATCATTAAATCCACGTCGCACTAAATCTCCACGATTTAAATTGCCAGCATTTCTCAAGCTCATTCCACCTTCCGCTATAGCGGCAAAAGATGGCTTGCAAAGTGCCGCCATTTTGTCATGCAAGGCAGCGTTACCCGCCAGCTTATTATCATTTACCCATTTATCAAATTTTTGAGCTTCAACTGGACCGTAGGCCCTTTCAATCTTCGCCCGAGCATTCTGAATACTTTGCTGCGTATGCCATTCCTGCCAAAAATTGGAATAAAACTCAGGACGGGCATTGGGGACAGCCGCACCAAGCGCTCTCTTAAGTTCCGCCTTATCCGTAATCTTAAGCAGATTCGCTAATTTTTGTTCACTCAATCCATGCGGCCAAAAATTTCGCATGGCTGATTGATAACGTGCCGACGGTAGGGACATTGCTTGCGGCAATCGAGATCCTCTCGTCGCTCTTCGCATTAAAAAATGTGCGCCCCAAAACGTAAGCGGCCGGGTAACAGACCCCTCGCCCTGAGTGATATCTGTATTTAAGGGCAAGTACCGAGTTAGATCCTCTCGATCTTCCCGATACAAGCGATCATACTCGGTTCGCGCATAGGGAAAGGTATTTTGATAAATCATCTCCTGCGAGTTCGGATCCAAAACCCCGAACCTTCGATCAGAGTCTCCAACGAAGGCATCACTCAGAATTTTATAATCTGCCTCGCCCCAGCTATAACCCCCCTGGCCCGTCTGAGCGGAAGAAAGAGAAACTAAAAAGGCCATTCGACGTGGATTTAGTTCTGATTGAAAAAGATTCTTATCTAATTCACTTTTTGCCTGCCAAGCCTGAAACCATTTCCACTCTATTTCAAAGGCAGCAAACTTCTCAGGATTATTTCTATAAATTCGATTCAGATCATTGGAGCCCTTAGCAGCCTGAGCCCGACTCATGAATGTGGTAACCCGCTCAAGAGAGGACCAAAAATAAGTCGAGTCGGTTTGCAAACTCTGAATAATTCGATCTGGGCTGGATTCTAGAGACTCCTGAAACTTCTGCTGTCGATCAATCGATTCGGTATCCATTCGATTTCGGAACTCGCCCAACTGCAACATGCTTGCCGCATGAATGATAAGCGCCTTTTCTACTACGCTTAGAGCTTCCGGATCCAGACCCGAGAATTTCGATTCGAATTTTTCCCATGTAAAACTATCAATCGCTTGGGATTTAAAAAATTGATCTCGGTAGGACTCATCCCACGACTCCACAACGTCTCGAATATCGCTAAAATTAATATTCTTTTTTGCTTCCTCGAGATAGCTATCCAAACGTTTGGCGACAAATTCAAGTTGTCGAGGATCTCTCAAAGCAGCGGCCGTCTGACCCGGGTCGGTCAAGATTTGTGAAATTTCTAATCCTGCCGCAAGGCCTGAAGATGTTTGCGCCAAGCAGGTCCCAAAGCCCAAGCTCAGCATCCATACTATTAGATAAGCCGTCGTTCGCACGCCCAAGAGAGTTAGCACTTTTCGTGCCTTACGAGTATGTTAATCACTGCAATAATTTCAGGGGCTTAGCTTCAAGTCTCAGCCTGGGTCGCGACATTTTGCAATGTCATAAAGGTATTCATAGGACAGTTAGAACCACTAAACTTCAATCTTGCGTGCAGTACTTATCCTTCGACTTATCATGAACCAGTGTGACCGGCATTGTCGTCGGCTGCTTAAGGCGAATGTCCACGCCTGGAATGATTCCAGTGACTAGGTTGGAATCAAAAAAAATGGGAGAATGCAGATCCCCATTGAGATAAATTTTAGCGTCACGCCCCTCAAACAAAGGTTTAGCATTTTCAAAGACTCGCGTTATCATTCCTTCGCCGACAAATTTCAAATTGAAATTTTTACCAGGCGTGTTATCCGAGTGAATTTTGCCCAATCGCCAAGTCGCCTGAATCGATAAGGCAAAAGGACGCTTTGAACCATCTCCAGTATTGTAAGTTACGGCTCTAACAAAAGGACATGAGTTAATAATGTCCGCCAAATCGGTAACCGTTGTATAGCTTGGAAGTCCGCGATTACAAGACATAGTGCCATCGGTAGCCTCCAGTCTTTGAATGATACTAAAGCTTCCATGGCCTTTGGTTAGGAATTCCGTGCCACTTTTGAACTTAAACTTCCAAGTTTCATTTGTTGCCAGTCGATCGACCTGAATTTTAATCGTTTGCTCAAGAGCCTCATCGCTCGCAACAGCCGAGATCGAGCTGGGATCTGAACTCCAGACCCGATAATATCCGTCGTCATCAGAAATTTCGGTAATCATAAAATAACTGCTCAGTACTACATACATCAAACTCATAGATTCAATCTCCCTACGTCATTGAGCCTATCAAGTGGTCAAACTTCCTCAAAGTAAAATAGAAATAATGTCAGGTGATGCGTCGTAACAAATTTGAGATTTATTTGATCGCCTTGATGAGGCAAATTCCAAGCTATGGCCGCTCTCACTCATAGCCTCGATTATTTAATTGAAGATTTGACGGATCTGGATTCCTATTTGTCCAAGAGAATGTTTGGCTGCAAAGCCATCTATTTGCACGGACTGATGGTCCTCGTGATGGCGGATTCCGAAGCACCGTGGCGCGGCCTGTTATTTCCAGTTGATTTTGAAGATCATGAAAGTTTGCTCGGTGAGTTTGATTGTTTGCAACAACATCCCATTCTTAAAAAATGGTTGTATTTAAGTTCCGACAGTGAAAACTTTGAGCTGGAAGCACAAAAACTAATCCGCGCCATTAAGCGCGCCGACCGACGATTGGGCATCACTCCCAAAGAGCGAAAGAAATCTAAAACGCGGAGAAAACGCTAAATCGAGCATTCCTTTGGAATGTAATTCTGAGTCATATTCCACCGGTCTCCGGTTCGAATCCGCAGCCAAATGCACATCCAGGGAAGGCCATGATATGTCGTTAGTAGAACGGCGCGATGGCAGGCTGAAATTGAATTAATTGGAAGGAGTCGTAAAATGAAACCCCTAATTTTAGTCCTATTGAATTTAGTTTTTCTGACTAGCGGGTCAGGCTTTTTGGAAAGTTACGTCCTAAATGCCGCAGACCTACAAACACTCATTCAACTGGGGCGAGAAGACGAAGTCCTAGTGAATTCCGTATCGAATGCCGTAAGACCTCCGAACTTTCAATCCCTAACTGAACATCAAAATTCCGAGTTCTTACCAGATGCCCTTCAATTCTCGCCTGAAGGTTTGGCTTGTAGCACGTCGTATCAAGGCCCGGTTCACAAATTCGATCTTTATATGCTTGACGGCCCCGGTTCGGGAACCTTTACTCAGCCAAAGATCGCTGACTTATTTCTTGATGGTCGGAAACAAATCGTGTCTGTTTTGCTTAGTGCGGATATGACTCGGAATTGTGCGACCTTAGTTCCTCAGGGAGTTTATGCTTGGGATTCGCAAGGCAATCTTCTTCCTGGATTTCCCGTCATCTTAGATTCCGTTAGTTTTCCCTATTTATGTGGTTATTTATCTATTGTTGGAATCGCTGATGTTATTGGCGACTACCGTCCCGAAATCGTTGTTGCAACGGGACGGAATGAGTCGGCGGATGTTAACGGCGGGATTATTGTTCTGTCAAATTCTGGACAGATTCTAAGCGAAATTCGTCCGGATCTTGGATTCTCTGGTGGCGATTCGAATCATCCTGTTTTGGTGGATTTAGACCATAACGGTAAGAGCGATATTCTCATTCCTGATTATGGATGGAGTAACAATCACCCCGACGGCGGCCGAAGATTGTACGCATTTCGAGGAGATGGAACTCCTATTTCTGGTTGGCCGATTCAACTGAATGTTGGCAATCGATTCTTGGAACCCGCTGTCGATGCTATGGGGATTGTTGCAAGTGTTAATCCTTACGATGTTCGATACGGCAATCGCATAAATTCTTATGATTATTTTGGCAATCTTCAGTGGAGTAACGATATGGGTCCCAACAATATGCGGCCCCCGATGATTGGCGATCTTGATGGCAATGGGAGGCGTGAGCTTATCGCCAACTCAATAGTAACCGTTCCACCCTCCTACCCTTATGAAATGATCATATTTGACCGCAAATCAGGGAAAGAGATATCTCGCTTTCGTACTCAGCAAGCCTATACTTATTCGCATGATGCGGCATTAGTTAATTTCTTCTCGGCAAGCCAGCAGATTGTTTATCAAGATTCGACCAGAGTATTTGCAGCAAATTCCAACGGTACATTTCTGCCAGGTTTTCCACGAGATATTTGGGATACCTGGAATAGTCCCATTCCTCCTTATTCCTATATGACAAATTTGGGAGTCGCCGATCTTGATGGCGATGGATATCCTGATATTTACGGGATCGCTCTCAACAGTTTCCGCACAGCAACTATCGGAGATCATCAATATGCGCTGTTTGCCTTTAACCGATTTGGTCAGTCACTTCGCGGGTTTCCATTTGCTCTCAAAAACTATAAGGCTATCCCACCCTCTTCGTCTTTTGGCGAAAGATATCCGCCAACCTATGCGGATCTCGATAATGATGGAATGGCTGATATGATCACGTCAAAAGGCTGGGGCGCTATGGAGGTCGTATCTCTTGAGTCTCCCTATAACCCGAAGCTCGCTTGTGTGCCGATGTACGGAGTCGATTCAAGAAACACGAAGAATGTGCGATCCTGCATACCACAGCCGGGATGTATTCGACCGAACCTAAGGTAGAAGCTGTCAAATCGCATCTTATTTAAAACATAATGATATTAATATGTTATGTTGATCTATAGAAGTATTGTATAAAATATTATACAATACAAAAGTAATGACTGAGATCGCTGACATTTTTAGTTCTAGGGCTAAATTCAAGGTACTAAAACTTTTGATTCAATACTCGCAACCCATCCCGCTTAGGACAGTCGCAAATCTACTCAATTTACCGATCCGATCCGTAGTCGTTGCTCTAGACGCACTGTCAAAGCAAAAAATTGTTCGCGATTCCCCCTCCAAGCACAATCGCTTGTTTCAGATGGACCAAAGCCACCCACTTTATGAGGAACTAAAGAATATATTTGCGCAAATTGAAAAATCTGAAATAAAAATTAGATCGATCACGCATCAACCTGAAGCAACAAAGGCTCATAAATTTGCACAATCTGTTAATCAATTATTTTCATCGAGTCGCTAATGGATCTCGTTGAGCAAGCTAGACTTCTGGTCGAACGTCTGAGGGAGGAAAGGCTTTTATTTGCTCTCGCGGGAGGCTTGGCGAGCTCGACCTATCGGAAGAATAAGAGAACAACTGACGATCTTGATTTCTTGATCTATTCGGAAACTAGCTCGGAAGGCGCCGCCAGGAAAATTCTGACGGACTTCAATCTTCAAATTCGAGAAGCTCGCAAGGCAAATCTTGAAGGAGGCCCAAAGCATGTGGTCAGGAGGAAGTCATCCCCACTTTATATTTTGGTTGGGAGAAAAGAGGGTCATGTGGGTATTGATTTTATTCTTCCAGCGATGCCGTGGTTTCAAAAAGCATTGGATAGAGCTCAAAGCAATGTGCTCAAGTTTGGCAGTTTGGAAATACCTTGCTTGACTCTCGAAGATATGATCATCGCCAAGTTCTATTCTTTGTCTAACGATTCGACGAGATTTGCAGACGCTGATGATATAAAGGCAATTTTTGAATCTCAACCAAAGGCGGATCTTGGCTATATAGTTTCACAGATGATTGCCTTGGAAATCGAAGTGCCTTTGTCAGTCGAAAAATTGGTGCCATCTCAACTAGTGAAGGCTTCAAAGAAAATAAGAAAAGCTTTTTTGAATAGAAAGGCATAGAGCCAGCACATTCCTAAGGAATGTGCTTTTGACTCATATTCCACCGGTCCGGATTTTGTAATGTGCTTGCTATTAAGGCGGCAGCCGTTCGGCCAAAGGCCGACCTAAAGGTCGGACGAACCGGTCCCCGGTTCGAATCCGGCGATGAGGATTTTGTAATGTGCTTGCTATTAAGGCGGCAGCCGGATTCGAACCGGCGATGAGGATTTTGCAGACCCTTGCCTTACCACTTGGCCATGCCGCCCTCAGATAAGAACTTCGCTCAAGTAACACGAATTTTGCCCGGAAAAGAACAAAAAAATGGTCCGAGACTTACTCGGTCGTAACATATTGAATGATCTTTTCGCGATCCGCCTCGCTCAGATCCAAAAACTGAACCCCAAAGCCAGAAGGCAGGGAGCCATAGGTATTTTCGAGAGAATGCCTGACTTCGCCCGTCACTTTCACTTGACCAACACCGGGAAGATCAAATTCTAACTCCAATCGCGTCCCCAAACTCGGTGGCAAAAGACTGTGAACATAAAGCCCACCCTCACCTAAGGTAGTAGTCAAACAGGAGCGCTGCTCACCCTCCCACTCAAAGCGAACCGGCACAACAATATCCTTGCGTAGATAGCGGCGCTTGATACTTGGTGTATCCATCATTTCAAAGTTTAGACGAGTTTTTATAAATCTGTCATGATTGAAGATAGTGATTCAGCTTTTAATCGACGGTTATAATCTGATGCATGCCCTGCAAAACAAGGGCCTCCTAAAGGCCAAATTCACGAGTCTTGAGGATCAACGAGACAAGCTTCTCTCTCAACTACATAGCTATCAAAGTGTTCGATCCGTAGGTATCAAAATCGTATTCGATGCCTCTGACCCTCATAGCTCTCTCCTCTACGAGAATCGAAGCCGCTGGGGGGAAGTCGAAAGCATTTTTAGCTCTCATTCGGAATCTGCCGACGAATATATCGGTCAAGCCTGTGCCAAGCATCCTGGGGCTTATGTGGTTATATCGAATGACAACCAAGTTCTGCAATACGCCGCGCTTCATCAATGTCAAAGTATGAAAGTCGATGACTTTATTCCCAAACTTATGAGGGCTCTTGAAGAATCAACTTCTGATCCATTTGTCGAAGACAAAGACGACGATGCGCCTTTGTTCCCTAAAGTATCAACGAGAAAAAAAGGCAAAGCCAAGAAGCTCCCAAAATCCGAACGTCGTAAACGCCATCAACTGAAAAATCTTTGAAGCGTACTTTTGAGTAGGTTCGATACTCAACGCGATTAACCCTTAATACTCAACTCTCTAAATTGATATCGAAGCGGGTTTTCGGGCTCACCATTCTTGCGAATTTCGAAATGCAAATGTGAACCTGTAGCATGACCGGTTGATCCTACGGTCGCGACCACTTTTCCACGTTCAACAAGCTGCCCTTTCTTGACAAGGTTTTCGCGGTTGTGAGCGTAAACACTACTCAATCCCGCGCCATGATAAATTACAACGGTTTGGCCATAACCATTAATGACGCCACTAAAGACAACACGTCCGCTGCCAATGCTACGAATCTTTTGGCCACTCCCACCGCGCAAATCCAAACCTTCATGAAACTTCCCTTCTCGCACACCAAATCCTGAGGAAATTTTCGGATTTTCAACCGGCCAATAAAAAAAGCTATCATAGCCCGCCGTCCAGCCTTTTTGATAATCCTGCCAGGGAAGTTCTTTGATCTCTGGAGTTGGCTCAATCGAAGAAGTGTCAGATTGAATGGCAGGTCTCGTAGCAGGAGTGTTCGGGGAATCGTCTTTAGCATTAAAGAAATTTAAGCCTTTGAAAAAACTTTCTCGTCTTTCTTTACGATCTGGATCTCGCCCATCCAGTTGCCAGGGTGAACGCCGCGAGCTTGAGTTTTGCCATGGGGAGGCTGCAGTTAAAATGAGCCATGAGATACTTGTGAGAACGGTTACTGAGTTGATCGAACTTAATCGTGAACGTCGCAAAAATAACAAAATGAGATACCTCCCCTTTTGTTATTTTAGAAGTTTCCTTTCGTACAGTCGACCGCGGTTTCGAGCTGCTGCCACTCTGAGTCAGTGAGCTTTAAAAATTTGACGCCTACTTCAAAGGCTTTATCACGCTTGATACAGCGCACCACTTGAACGTCGACTTCTAATCCCAAATGTCGGCCGTGCCCCACATAAGGTAGCAAAAATTCCACTCGCATAACTTCACCAGCTTCTATCGCTCGATCCATCCATAACTTCAGGCCACCAGCGCTGATATCCTCAAAAGTCGCATATTCAACGCCTCGTTGGCTGAGGATTTTAACGGCTTCTCGGCCTGTCTTTCTCGTATATTTTCGTTTTGCTTGAAACGCCATAAACAGCCTTTTAATCGAGAACGCTGCGCTCCACAAGCCCCCCGAAAATACTGAGAAAAACTCAAAAATAGGGCCTTGAGCCTAGATCCCGAAATCAAAATCTACGTGCTATAATTAAGTCTTATTGGCGAACTTTTCATGGGGGAATCCAAATTGTGAGCAGCAGCGGTCGAAAACCAGGAGATGACGAGATTCTGAACTCGCTCAAACTATCCGACGACCAGACCGTTATCAGCCCGATCGCCTCCATCGATCCTTTTGAAGTCGAGAGAACGCCTTCCCTTTTGATGATATCGGGTCCACAGATTGGACGCTCTTTTCCGATGCTTAACAACGAAGAATTTATGATTGGTCGTGCCAGTAATTGCGATCTTCCCGTCGAAGATGATTTGGTATCGCGCCATCACTGTAAAATTGTTCTCAGTGCCGAGGGTGCAGAATTGATTGATCTTGCGAGCACAAATGGAACTCTTTTAAACGGCCGCCGCGTTGATCGAGCCGAGCTAAAAGAAGGCGACCAAATTCAGGTGGGCTCTGTCGCAATTTTAAAATTTCACTTCCAGGAAGATATCGAAGCCAAATTCTTGGGCCAACTTTATGAAGCCGCCACTCGTGATTTTTTAACTAGTACCTACAACAAGAAATATTTCATTGAGCGTCTTCAAGATGAATTTGCGTATACCCAACGGCACAATGGCGAATTGGCCATCCTTGTTCTGGACATCGATCATTTCAAAAAGGTCAACGATACCTACGGTCATTTGGCAGGTGATTTAGCGATCAAAAAAGTGGCTCATCATCTTCTGAGCCATACACGCAAAGATGATATCGTGGCTCGATTTGGGGGCGAAGAGTTTGTTATTCTTATGCGTGATATCGAGAGAGAAAAGGCCAAACATTTGGGGGAATCCTTACGACGAGGGATCTCGGAGCTGAAGATCAAATTCGACAATCACGAGTTTCAACTAACGATTTCCATTGGCGTCGCCTGTCTTTCGACAAAGGAAAAAATTCAATTTCGAAGTTTCACAGCCCTTATTGAAGAAGCAGACAGAAAGCTCTATGAAGCCAAAGTTGGCGGACGCAATCGTGTGGTCGCTTAGTTCTTTATCTTAAATTCAACCTTGTCGCCGGGTTGAAATCCCAACTTATCACTCGTTCCCGCCAAAACCTCAAGAACATGCATAGCTGGAGCTTTACTCGGGATCGTTGCCTCCGATAAGGGTGTCGCATTTTTTCCAATATCGACAATCTTTCGATCCTTCGAGATAAAAATGATATCAAGAGGGACATAAGTGTTTTTCATCCAAAAGGATCGGGGTTGCTCAATCTTCCCAAAAAACAGCATTCCCTCTCGCGCGCCTAATCTTTCTCGAAACATTAGACCTTTAGACCATTCAGCATCTGTCCTCATAACTTCAACCTGAAACTGATGGCCCCTAATAACAACAAATTGAGCATCGGCTTTTCGAATCGACGCGATACTCTCGCTGGGCTTAGCAAACGCAAGAGCAAAACTAAGGTAGCAAACGGCTTGCTTCGTCCAAAAGAATATTAAACTTCTGTGCATCCAACAGTCCTTCTAACCTTCGTCCATTTATAAAAAAAGTCGGCGTACTCTTTACATTTAATTTCCGCGACGCCTCAATCAGCTCACCTAGCTCAGCTTGAGAAGTTTGGGAGTCCAAACAAGCCTTCATGGCGCCAGGATCTGAAATTCCCACGTCCTTCATTGTATTCAAATCCGGCGATCGAAGCTCACCCGCTCGAGCTGCCTCGGCAAACAATTGATCATGAACAGTCCAAAACTCCGATTTCCCCCAAAGGCAAACCATGACCTGCGACCAGTCACAAGAGTACATATGAAATCGCTTATCCACATCGGGATGACAGGCTCCATCCATTGGCAAGGGATAAAAAAGGAACTCCACATCTGGACGTGTCAAAATTTCTGGAAGAACTTGCAGGGCCGCTCGTTGACAGTGCGGGCAGGCAAAATCCGAAAACTCAACCACTTTGATTTTAGCGCCAAAATTTCCCTTGCGGAACTTCGAAACCATAGGCACTTCCTCCTGTGGAAGTTTTGCAAACCAATCTTTAAAAAGCTGAAGTTCTTGTTCGTCAACGGCGGCGGGCTGAGACTCCAGGCCTCGTAAGGCAAAGAATCCTAAAAAGACCATAAAAATAAGCGAAATGAAACTGATTTTTCCTATCGATAAAATCCCTAACTTCGAATCAGCGCGAATAAATTGACTGCTAATCGTTGCGACAAAAATTCCAAGATAAGAGGCATAACAAACGATGCAACCTGCCTGAAGTTTAAGAATCAAAACACCAGCCATCACAATAGAAATCAAACATGCCGGAAGGCCCAAGAGGGCCAATCGCCAAGAATAAAGTCCCTTGGCAAAAGAAGCTGTGGCGTAAAAAAATAAAAGAGCCGCTCCATAAATTCCGATGGGCAGAGAAAATAAAGATCCATATTCCGACGCAGTGACCCGATCACAATTCCAATATGAATTGATGTTACAGAAGCTGGGCCCCACAACACTTCCAGACTTCAGGTCAAACCAATGCAAAGCTGACCATAAAAGTACCAAAATGGAGAAGCCGCAGGCTGTTAAAAATAATAGGTGAACTTTGGCCTTTGCGAACATTCGATAACCTTATCCGTACCGCTTTCCTTTAACAAGATTCCGCTAAGAGATTTACTGGATAACTCTGTGCATTTGCAGCGCTTTTCGTTAAAGTTAAATTTACGGATGCCCGAAATCAACCAATGGCTGACCCAGTCAGCCGCCCTTTTTCATAGAAATCGAGATCGGCTTTGGAGCTGGACCTTCATTGTTGTGATCAGCTTTTTTTTGGCCAAAACTGCCAATCTTCTGATCTCACACTATTGGTTACCCCTGGAGCTGCCGGGCGATAACTCGGCGAGCAGCCAAACTACTCTGAATGTTGAATCCAAAACAGACCTTCGACGAATATTATCTCGAAACCTTTTCAATTCAAGCGCCAAAATTGGACCGATTATTCCGATTGAACCCGAGCCCGTTAATGAGCAAGAAATTCGACCCTCAAGTATAAATGCTGAGTTGATGGGAACGGTTGTTTTTCAAAATTCAAAGTACAGTGTCGCACTAATCAAAGATCGAAGCGTCAACTCGAGCCAATACTTTGGAATTGGGGATTCTATTTTAGGCGCCAAACTATTTCGAATTGAGAGATTTCGAGTGATTTTGCAACGAGATGGTCGCCTCGAATCTCTTGAACTTCAAGCGGCCAAAAGTAAAATCGACCAAAGTGTCAGCCCAACGCGTCCAATAGGCCCCAGCCCAAAATCCGGAGATGTAGGATTGGAAGAGCTCGGGCCAAATCGATTTTTAATACCCCAGGATACGGTTGATGGTTTGATGAACAATTTGCCTCAGATTTTGCGCGATGCGCGAGCCGTTCCTAATATAGGGAAAACTAACCAAATTGATGGATTCAAATTGATCGAAATAAAACAAGGTAGCATCTACGACAAGCTCGGTTTAAAAAACGGAGACATCGTAAAGCGCATCAACGAAGACGACCTTAACAGTGTCGAAAAGGGAATGAGTCTTTTCAATGCATTGCGCAACGAAAAATCAATCTCGATTGATATAGAACGAGGCGGTTCCAGGTTAAACTATACGTATGAGATTCGATAAGCTTTACCTCAGCATCTTGCTGGGATTGTTAATCTTTTCCTTTCGCCAGCCGAATGTGTTTGGCCAAGAAGAACTTATCGAGGAGTCCGATAATCCGCCTAATGTAGATGGAATGTTCGAAGAAGGCTTGGAACCTTTAGATGATGCTCAGATAAGTCGTCCCGTCAAGCCGCCTTCTCGATCGCCAGCCGAAGACTTAAACGAAGAAAATTCTCGCGAGCGTGTCGAAAACCAAGTGGATGATGAAATGGACCGAGAGTTTAGTCCCATTCGTCGGCCGGATAGTTTTTCTCGGCCATCCACCACACGACCCTCGTCGCGTCCGAGCACCTCCGGAAGTGCCAACGGACGTATTTTCCCTAACTATGCTTCAGATATTCCCAACTCCAACGAGAAACTACGAATGGATTTTGTCCAAGTCGAGATCGAAGAAGTTGTAAAATATTTTGCCGAGAGACTTCGAAAGAAATTTATCTACGACCCGTCCGTCCTTTCAGGAAAAGTGACGATTATTTCACCAACGGATGTTACGGTGGCAGAAGCTTATCAAGCTTTCCTATCGGCCATGGAGATCCGCGGCTATGTTGTCTTCCCAAGCGGCGCCTATTTTAAGATTGAAAAAGTTGCCGAGGCCCGCAAAAGCCCAGTGCCTCTTTATCTGGATGATTCTCCTTCTGATGACAGCTATGTCACTCGCATCATAACTCTGAAGTATTTGAATGTCGGGGATATTCGCCGAGCGGTTCAAGATCTTGTTACCCGATCCGGTGGTGATGTGATCGAGCACGCCCCAACGAACACACTTATCATCAGCGACTATGCTAATAATATTAAGAGAATCGTTAGAATTCTAAGCATTCTAGATGTCGAAGGCTTTCAGGAGCAGGTGGCCGTTATTCCTCTCAAGTATTCTTCGGCCTCCGATGTGGCGCGAAAAATTAGCGAAATATTCCCGACAGGAACCTCTTCGGGAACGACTCGATCAACGGTTCGAAGCCGCACGACGGCAAGTAGCGATCGCGGGGTCTTGTCAAAGGTGGTAGCGGATGATCGCACCAATTCTTTAATTATTTTGGGAAGTGACCGTGGTATCGAACAGGTCAAAAAATTCATCGACCAAATTGATATTCCGATTGAAGGTGGTGATGGCCAGATCCATGTCTATCAACTCCAAAACCAAAAGGCTGAAGATCTTTCGCAGACACTCGCCTCTCTTACTCAATCAGCTCGAACTAGCACGCGGACATCCAGTGCAACGCGCGTAAGACGACCGACAACCACCGCCCCTAAAGGAGCTGCGGGAGCTTCCGAGTCTGCATCGCTCTTTGATGGTGATGTCAAAGTTACGGCGGATCAACGAACAAATTCTCTTGTGATTCAAGCTTCGCCAAGAGACTTTGAGGTCCTCAAAGGGATCATTCAACAACTCGATATTCGGCGCCGTCAGGTCTTTATCGAAAGTGTTATCCTCGAAACTAAAGTGGGGGGGTTGAGCGAATTTGGAACCAACCTCAGAGGTCCTTTGTTTAGGACGGACAAAATGGGCAAGGGCGACAGCACCAACGGCACTCCCAAATCCACAGGAGCTTTTGGATTGGGGGGCATTACGCCGAGCACGCTAACATCCACTCTTGAGGGTCTGTTAGGTTCGACGGCGATTACGGGCCTGGCTCTTGGTTTTCAGTCAGGCGGAACAATCGGAGTTCCTGTTCCAGATGGAAAGGGTGGAACCGAGACACGACAAGTTCCCCTTTTGACCGCTGTCTTACGAATGGCCGCTACGAACTCGCATGTAAATGTATTATCAACGCCCCATATTTTGGCGACGGCTAATGAAGAAGCTTCGTTGTCTATAGGTGAAGAAATCCCACAAATTGCGAGCACCCAGCAAGGTTCAGGGGGCAACGCGGTGGCCACATATAATCGGATTCGCGTTGCTACAGAACTTAGTATCACACCTCAAATTAACGCCGGCGATTACCTAACTTTGAAAATTCAACAAAAGGTAAATGAGCGTGGCGAAGAAGTTGTAACGGGTAGTGGACAATTTGCGACAACGACTCGAGAAGCAACGACGACTTCAATTGTCAAAGACGGGCAGACGATAGTCATCGGGGGTATAATGCGGGATCGAAAATCTGAATCCATGACGAAGGTTCCGTTTTTAGGAGACATTCCTATTTTGGGTTGGTTGTTTAAGTCCCGAAATTCCAATACCGAAAAAATCAATCTTCTACTTTTTATAACACCCCACATTATCCGAGACACGGGCGATATGAATGATGTGTTTTTCAAAAAACTTCGTGAACGTGAGGGCTTTCTTCAGGGGCTTGGGATGAAAGAAGCTGCTGGCGTTCCAATTTCGGGTTACAGTCCTGAACAACTCGACTTCTTGGATGAGGAATATGTAAAGAGCTTACGATTGGAGCCCTTACCCACCGAGCTCCCGCCTGAAGCCAAAGGGGAAATACCTCCCGGCGAAAACATTCCTGCTGCAATGTCTAAGGAACCCGAAGCTTTCCCCAGTGTCGAAGAGCGAAAAGACTATCCGACTGTCCCCGTTGCGCCTCGAAGTATTGAGCCCTCGCCGGACTTTGGCTCGAGCGATCCAGAAGAGGAACCCCCTGCCTTGGAAGCCATTCCTCCGATGGAATCTTTGTCGCCACCTGAGCCGGACATCAGTCTTCCTCCCATGGAGGAATTGCAGCCTCTCGAAAATCCGCAACAAGAAGAAGATTTACCGGAGCTTGATATACCAGACCTTGAGGAGCTGCCCTCGAATCCAGATCGAAACAAGGATACAATGGATATCGAAACTAAAAGCTTATAATGGACACCCAAGATCAAACACAGATTCTGACCAAGGCAGATCGAGAGCAGCTCAAAGAAATGCTGCATGAGGATGAACTGACGATTAATACCGGCCCAGATTTGGATTTGGGGGCCTATCTCATAAAAGCTCAGCTCATCGATGAGTCACAATTACGAGAAGCCCTTAATGAACAAACTGAAACAGGACATCAAGAACGTCTCGGCGAAATTTTGATTCGTCGCAAAGTTATCTCTGAGGCGCATCTTTTGGAAGCTCTCGCGAAGCATTTAGGATTGCGATTTGTGCGCTCCATCAATGATCGAGAAATTCCTGAAGAACTTCTCAAGAAAATTCCGACTCGCTTTGCTAAAAAATTTCAGATTCTCCCTGTCGGTGTAAGAGGCAAAAAAGTTGAGGTTGTTTGTGCGGACCCCTTAAATACGGCCGCCATTGATGATGTTCAGATTTTACTGGAGCGTCCCGTCCGCATTGCTGTTTGCCCAACAAGCGTTATCACGGAGGCCATTAATCGATCTTACGATCGAATTTCCACAGCCGATCAGGCTGTCGAAGAGTTTGACACCGAAGTTTTGGACGAAAATGTATTGAATGAGCCCGTCGATCTTTTAGATACCGAGGATGAAGCCCCCATCATTAGGCTGGTCAATTCGATTCTGTTTCGATCCGTTAAAGAGCGCGCCAGTGATATTCATGTTGAGCCCTATGAACGCGAAGTTAGCGTTCGTTTTCGAATCGACGGCGATCTTTATGATATTCTCAAGGTACCCAAACGAATTCAAAACTCGTTTACATCTCGCATCAAGCTTATCGGAGGCCTGAATATCGCCGAAAAGCGTCTTCCCCAGGATGGTCGAATTCGAATTAAAATTGCTGGCAAAGACATTGACCTTCGACTGTCTACAATACCAACCGCCCATGGTGAACGCATCGTTATGCGCTTGTTGGATAAGGGCGCCAATCTTTTGGACCTCAAGCATCTTGGTTTTGCAGATAGGATGCTCAAGAACATCCATGAGCTGATCGCCAAACCCTACGGCATTTTGCTCGTAACAGGCCCAACAGGAAGTGGTAAAACAACTACTCTTTACGCCTGCCTATCCAATATCAATCGAGAGGATATCAATATTATTACAGTTGAAGATCCTATCGAATATCAGATTCCTGGGATTGGGCAGATTCAAACGAACGACAAAATTGGACTGACCTTTGCCAGCGGCTTGCGATCTATTTTACGTCAAGATCCGGATGTGATTTTGATTGGTGAAATTCGTGATAAAGAAACTGCCGAAATTGCCGTTCAGGCCTCACTTACAGGTCACTTGGTATTGTCTTCGATTCACACCAACGATGCCTGCTCCTGTGTAGCTCGACTCGTGGACATGGGCATAGAGCCCTTTTTGGTTGCAAGCTCGTTGGTCGGTATATTGGCTCAACGACTCGTTCGACAAGTTTGCTCCGAATGCCGTGAGCTTATTGAACCCACGCAAGAGCAACTTGCCCGGATCAACCTGGAACGCCTCCCCGCTGGATCGACCGTCTATCGCCATAAAGGCTGCGAACGATGTCACTATACGGGTTATACAGGGCGAGTCGGAATTTTCGAACTCCTGCCAATTGATGAAAACCTCCGCTCGATCATCCTCAAACATTCGGATTCGGTCTCTATCAAAAAAGCGGCGATGGCCCAAGGCTTTCAACCGATGCGCATCGATGGTATCCGAAAAGTGCTCTCAGGCGTAACAACGATCGAAGAAGTCTTGGCCGTTACCGCCGAAGATTCTAGAATGGCGTAATGCCTCAGTATCAATATCAAGGTTTTGACTCGAGTGGAAAGTCCGTCAAAGGCATTGTCACGACAGACAATGTCAACAATGCTCGAACACAACTCAAACGTGAGGGTGTTTATGTGAGCTCCATTCGCGAAAGTCTCGTTGGCACCAAAACCCAAGAAGCTGGAAGCGAAATCAGACTTGGGTTTTTTATGCGCATCTCTGCAGATGATATGGCCAATATGACCCGCCAGCTATCAACCTTGATCGCGTCGCATATCCCACTCGTGGAGGCCTTAGATGCTTTAACAGATCAAATCGAAAATCCAAATCTCAAGGCAGCTATTGCTCGCGTACGTTCGGATGTAAACGAGGGTGCTCAAATGTACAAAGCAATGGCCAAATTTCCTGATATTTTTCCGGATTTATTTGTCAGTATGATTCAAGCGGGCGAGGCGTCGGGCGCTTTGGATGTCGTATTAATCCGCTTGGCAGACTTTATGGAGTATCAATCACGACTTCGAAAAAGAGTCATAGGAGCCCTATTTTACCCCGTGGCCGTCGTCTTGTTTGGCGGGGGCGTTGTGCTTGTGATCTTTACATTTGTTATTCCTCAGATCGCGAGCATTTTTGAAGACACCAAAACCACTTTGCCTTTGATAACACGGATCACTCTCTGGTGCTCAGACAGTATCATTAATTACTGGTGGGCCATCGTGCTTGTTGCAAGCGCCTGCGTATGGGCGATTCGGCGATTCTTAAGGAGTGCTTACGGTGAGCGGCGCTGGGATGAAATGAAATTGAAGATTCCAATATTTGGCGACGTGATTCGCATGGTCGCTGTTTCTCGCTTCACCAAAACCTTAAGCACTTTGCTGCGAAGTGGGATTTCACTGCTGGCCAGTCTCGAGGTTGTCAAGAACGTCGTGGGCAATATCACGATCAAAGAAGCCATTGAAGCCGCCACGACCAACCTTACAGAGGGACAGGGAATTTCGGGACCTCTTAAACGCAGTGGTCAGTTTCCGCCACTTGTTACCCATATGATTAGCGTCGGCGAACGAACAGGGGAACTTGAAGAAATGCTCGAACGTGTGGCCCAACATTATGAATATCAAGTTGACTCCAAAATCCAAAGCTTCACCTCGTTGATTGAGCCGATCATGATCATCTCTCTCGCTAGTGTTGTGGCTGTGATCGTCTTATCCGTCATCCTGCCCATGCTTGAGCTTAATAACGCTGCCCTCTAAGCGTGGCGCTCAGTCCTGACTTGACGGGCCAAGTCGCCTTTGAGAGATTGGCCTCGTGAAAATTCCTTCGATAGCCCCATCATTAAAAGCTTTTACTTTAATTGAACTTTTGGCGGTTCTTGCGATTCTAGCGATTATTGCTGGTTTTGCGGCTCCCGCTATATTTAAGCAAATCAATAAGGGGAAGGTCGATGCCGCAAAGGCCAACATCGGAACCATCGAAAATTCAATGAATCAGTTTTATCTGGACTGTGGTTTTTTTCCAAAGTCCCCAGAGCCTGGGCTTTCTGCACTCGTAACACCTCCAAGTGTTGGTCGACAGTGTAAGAATTATTCGGAAGGTGGCTATTTTAAGAAGGGAAAGCTTCCCCTCGACCCTTGGAATCAAGAATATTTTTACGTCTTCCCTGGAGAACATAATGCTCAAGGTTTTGATCTCTTCTCAGCCGGGCAAGACGGTGAGCCCAATACGGACGATGATGTGACCAATTGGTAGGTCTGGTTTCTGGGTAGTAAATCTAAAAATCAAGGCTTCACCCTCCTAGAAGTTCTTGCTGTACTGGCGCTCATTGCCATAATTTTTGGTGTTGCCGTTGGAGGATTTAATTTTGGAGCCTCCAAAATTAAATCCGTGGGTCGCGACATAACTCAGCAAGTTTTTGCCACTTACGCCCAAGCTCAAAAACAAGGCAAAGTTTTTCGCCTTAGTTTTTCGGCAGAACTCAACAGCTATTTTATTGAACGCTTTGAGCTCCCCAAGCCTCCGCCATCAGAAGACAATGAGGAGGCCTTCAAAAAATGGCAAGAAAAGCAAAAGGAAAAAGAAAAAGCCGAAGAAGCTATGAGTCCCGAAGAGCTTCGGGATCGGACAAGTTTGGATTTGGGAGAATTCATTCGCGTAAAAGAAAATAAACTGCCCGAAGGATTTAAACTCAAACAACTTCTTAAATGGAATGAAGAAGGCGTTCCCGAACCAAAAGAAGCTCAAATCCAATCTTTACTATTTTACCCCACTGGGGAAATGGACGCTGGTCTGATCATTATTGAAGATGATGCCGGCCGAGCCCTATCTTTGACGACCGATCCACTGTCTGGCCGTGTAAAAGCACATTCTGGCGTTCTCACTCAAGAAGAATGGAAATCTCTACTTCAAGAAGGCTAAGATCTTCCTAGTGATCTCCAAACGCACATATGGCTTTACACTGATTGAAGTCCTCGCGGCTTTATTATTGTTCGCCCTAGCCATTTTAGGAATTACTCAAGGTCAAAGCGGCTCTGTCAATTCGATTCTTCGATCAGAAAGCATGACTCAAGCTGCGGCTTTAGCCGAACAAAAGATGACAGAAATTGAACTCGAACTTCAGAAGAAGAATTTTGAAAGCATGAAAGAAGAGGAAAAAGGCGAATATAAGGACGAAAAGCTTAAGCAATTCAAATGGATCCGCTTGATCGAGCCTGTGGATTTAGGCTGTTTTTTGCCCGACAAAGATGAGGCTTCGAGTGAACAGCAAGGATTCCTAAGTCTGGCTCGAAAAATATTTGAAAAATCAATTCGTAAAATCGTCGTCCGTGTCGAATGGATGGAAGGCGAAAGAATTCGCAGCACACAATATGTACAGCTTTATGTAAGATTTGAAGATTTGCCGGATAATTTTTAGAAATGATCGAAAAGAATTTAAAAAATAGTCTTCAAGCTTTTACTCTAATCGAAATTGTCGCGGCCATTGCACTTTTTAGTATCTTGATGGTCGGCGTAGCCTCAATGCTCGGTCAAACCAACCTCTTAAATACAAAGCTTCGCAGCCGACAGGTTTCCGTTCAAGCTGCTCAAATCGCTTTTAATAAAATTGAACGAGATCTCCAGATGGCCTTTAACGAAAATGTTCAAAAATCTCAGTCGCTATTTGCCGCCCGTGAAGGCTCGTCGGGTCAAGAGTTGGTTTTTTCCTATTTAGACTCCCCCATAAAAACTCTTTATACCCGTCGCAGCTTCGGGGTGAAATTCGCTCGCTATGCTCTTGAAAAATCCGAATCAGGACTTTTTCAGCTTATTCGATCGGAAACGCCACTCTATTTGGCAGATCGAATTGAAGACTCAGTTTTTCAAGTAATCGCTAGGGGTATTATAGGGTGGAAACTGGAGTTCTATGACTATCGCAATGATCAGTGGATTGAAACTTGGGATAGTAGTGGCAATATTACGGGCGGCTATTTCCCGCTGGCAGTGAAAGTGCATATCGAAGTTACAGACCCCGAGCTTCCCGCTGAGCAAAGACAAAAAAAGAGCTTAGTATTTGAATCCAGCATCCTACTCTTGAATGAATATATGGTGCGCAAATGAAGCTCGGCCCAAGAAATAGCTCAAGTGGGATAGCCTTGTTCATTCTTTTAAGTTCACTCTTAGTAATCGGGCTTGCGATGCGCGACTTATTTCAAAATACTAACGTTCAAATTCAACGCGTACGAAACTCTATTGATAGGCAGCAATCCATTTACTTGGCTCGTTCCACACTTAACCTTGCAAGATTCTTTATTGCTTTCGATGCCTTTCTTGATCGTCAGAGTAAAGATACTGCGGCCGATACACTTCAGGACTACTGGGCCCAACCCATCCCCTTTCCAATCCCCATGGAACTAATTCAAGGTTTTTACGCTCAATCCGAAGAGTCAGGAAACGGATCAGCGAGTTCAGGTCCAACGGACGAGGATAAAATCAAGAAATGTGATGAGTTTTTTGGAGATTTCGAAGGTGAATCCTTGGCAACCGTTACGGACCTATCTTCTCGGATCAACCTCAATGATTTGGAAGACAAGAAAATTCAGCAATTGCTCCTACAACTTTTAACTCCCAATCTAGACTTTGTGGCTAGGCTCGAAAAACGAGACATTCGACCGGAAGATGTTGTCTCTCAAATTCGAGATTATATAGATCCAGATGAAGTTGAGAATATTACCAATGCGTTTGAACTTTCTGCCTACTCTGACGCAGGGCTTCCTTACGCTCCAAAGAATCGTCCTTTTAATCTCATTGATGAGCTTAAGTTAGTCCCAATTGTCGATAACGAACTTTATGATTATCTCCAAAAGCACAGCGCCGCCGTATATTTTACGGGACGAGCCAAACCCGCTAAGATAAACTTAAATACAGTGGAGAGCGAAGTGTTTCAGGCTTTACTTAAAGATGTTGGTAATCCCGAAGAAATTACGGAGGCCTTTCTCAAAGATCGCCAGGAAAACAGTCGCGTGTATACAGAAAAATCTATTTCCGATCAGCTCGAAGCGGCTGGTATCAATAAGGATAATTTAGAGCTCGGGCTCTTAACCGGAAGTTCTGATCTATTTTCTGTCAGCATTCGTTCAAAAGTTAACGATGTCGAAGTGCTATTAGAGACTATGGTTAAAAAGCCTCTTGGCAAAAAAGATGCTCGACCAATTGTCATGATGAGAACTTCTCCATGAAATGGATATTTTTAGATTTTGGATCCTACGAAATTAAAGCGCTGCGCTGTGCCATCGATGGCCAGCGCATTGTTGTTGAAGATGCTGCTAAATTTGAATCTCGCCCAGAATATTTTGAGGGTCTTAACCTGCCCACACAACCCGCATGGAATGCCGTTTCAGTTGGGCTTAGTGAACTTGGTTGGTCGATGGACGACCAAGCTGCGGTTGCAACGAATCTACCGGGCAGCTATCTTGAATCCCGCTATCTGCAATTCCCTTTTGTCTCAGAAAAAAAGATCGAAAAGGTTCTACCCCTTGAAGTGGAGAGCACACTACCCTTCGATCTTGAAGAAGTGATTTTAAAAAGTAAGATACTCAAGGGCGATGCGATTAAGAAAAATCCTAAACATGCTTTAGTTTTAGCCCTTACGTATCGTCGTGAACTGGTCAAACGCTATGAACAGGCTCTGAGGAATTTTCAACTTTCCCCGCCACCGATTAGCATTGATATTCTGAGCCTGACCAGTCTGCGCCAAGGCGTGGGAGCCTTCCCCGTTGTGGGATTTTTACATATTGGTCATCAAAAGACGGAGTGGATTCTCATCCAGCGCAGCGGTGATCTTCTTGGTCTTCGAACCTTTTGGTGGGGCGCATCTCAAATGCAGGACGCGCTGCGTCAGGCGCTTGAAGTTGACGAGGCACGAGCTCGTCAACTTTTCGTGGAGGAAGCTAGCTTCAATGTAAGCACGGACTCACAAGCGGTGCATATTCGAATGACGGATGCTCTCGAAGATTCACTGACCGAATTTATGAACGAGTTTAGGCAGAGCCTCAAGGCTTTGGAACAAGCTGGTATCGACTATCCTCGACCTTTGCCAATTTTCTTGCTGGGTCGAGCATCTCGAGTTCCAGGCCTCGCGACACGCATTGAAGAGCGTTTCAAAAGTGAGTACGACCTGAGTGTAACGGAATACCCTTGGATGCAACTCGAAAAACAGGTTCCTGGTCTATCGTCATTGGACGATAGCATGGCCTTCGTACCCTGCTTAGCCCAGGCACTTTCTCAGACACGCATTCATCGCTCCAAAATTTTGAATTTTTCAGAATCGAGCTTTCAGTTTCAGCAAAACATAAAAAAAATACGAGCTCAATCGATCAGTATCCTCAAGAAACTTGCGATACTAATGCTCATCCCAGCTATCTACATGATTTTAAGTTTTGTTTATCATAAAAAAGAATACACGAGTCTGAACGATCAGCTTCAAAATCTTTTGAAACGAAATCAACTTGAGTTCGACGCCAACATGCCGCCTTCGGATATCTTGAAGCGTCTCCGAGAAGAACTGATCGGCTTTCGTCGCAAAGCTGATCAGTTAAAAGAAGACGATACGAGTCCTTTGCTCATTTTGACGGATCTCTCTCGAGCCATTCCAGAGTCCTTAAAAGTAGACATTCGGGATTTCAATGTTACGGATACAAAAGTCTTTGTGAAAGCCCTGACCGATAGTGATGCGTCCAGAGAAAAAATAATTGAAGCCACTCAACGCGTATTTAACGGCTTAAAATCTGGCGCGACTGAAGCCTGTAGCGATTACGACGGCTGCCGATCCTTTAGCTTGGAATTTGATCGGCCCGAACAAGGGGTCAGATAAATATGGGCTTCAAATCCTTTAGAGATCGTCTCTTTGAACAATTTGAACTTAGGCAGGATCAAGCTCGCCAACAATGGAGCAAACTCAACCAACGAGAGCAGATTATTTTGGGAGCGGCGGGAAGTGTTTTTGCTCTAGCTCTCTTGGTCTTTAGCCTTCGCTTACTTGGGGGGCTATTTTCGAGTCCCGTGTTTCAGACGGAGCAAGCCCTTGATGACATTCAAAAAATTCAAAGCATGATTGGGGAGCTGCGTAGCTTGCGACTTCAAGTTCGACTTTTTGATCGGCAGGCAGACCAAAAGACAGAAGATTTTCAGGTGACCCGATATTTAGAGGAACAAGCTCAAAGATTTGGTGTCAAAATTGAAGAGCTCAAACCTACTCGAGCCAAGAGCAGCCTTGTCTCAGACGAAGAGGAGCTTTTTGAATTTAATCTAGGCAAGGAGGTGAGCCTTGATCAAAGCCTTAAGTTTCTCGAAGCTGTCGAGGCTCCACTTGGTCTTCGCCTTCTTAGCCTTCAAATGAAACCCAACTATACCGATCCCAATAAATTGGAGGTTCGCGCCACGATCGCGCACCATAAAGATTTATGATAAGACGTTGGTTTTCCATAATCGGCTTTGGCCTCTTTCTCTTTGTGATTTTTGTCATGCTGACATTTCCATTTGAGCGCATCGGACCGCGTATCAGCCGACAGCTTGAACAAAGTCTCTATGACGTCTTTCGAACGACGCTTAGCTGCGAACTTAGTGGCTTTGGCTTTCATTTGCCGCTTGGCGTAAGGGCTGATCTCATAGTGTGCAAAGGCCGGCGCCCATCTGAAAGTTTTCAAGTTTCTGATTTGAAGCTTAGGCTGCTGCCTTTTAGTCAACGCGCCAGCTTTAAAATGGGCGAAGGCAGCGCTGAGATTCATACGAATTTCGGTTTTAGCACGCATCTCAAAAACCTCCGCGCCAACATACGCAATCTTGACATCAAGCAAATCTTGCCTCTGGTCTATCAGCTGATTCGAAACTCGGGTGCTTTAGTATTAATTCAGCCAGATGTAGAAGGTCAGCTTAATGCTCAACTTGATCTTCCCATTGATTCCTGGCCCAAAGGCACAGGCTCTATTGAACTCGAAGCCGCCAAGCTTAAGCTTCCCACACAACCAGCTCTAGAGTTTATTGGATTAAACGATCTCAATTTCGATGAAGCCAAATTGAAAGCTGAACTTAAAGACTCCAAGCTCAGTATCAAAACCTTCAATCTTCTTTCCACCCCATTGTCTGCTAAACTTACAGGCGATTTGGATTTAGACGGGGCAAGCTTGATGACAGCCAAGGGCACTTTGCTTTTCAAATGGAAAGTGCAACAATCCGATGCCTTGATGAGCTCCCAATTTGGTTCGATATTACTGGATGCGCCCTGTTCGAGCCCGGATGCCCAGGGCTTTTGCGCCAAAAGCATTACGCAACTTCAAGAAATCACTCGTATCTTTGGAAATTAGGTTTAAAGGGATTCTGGCTTGCCCAAGACCTATTTTCTCGCTATCGCCGGCGCATGCTTAAGCTTCAATTTTATCGCGAAAATCAAGCCTGTTTCAGCTTCCAGTTAGAGAAGGATTTAGTCCGGCTGGGTCGAGATCAAGACTGTGATTTGCAACTTCAAGATCCTTTCATTTCAAGACTTCATTGCGTCCTACGAAATCGAGAAAATCGATGGAGCCTCGAGGCTTGCTCGCCCAATGGTATTTTTGTAGGAAAGGATCGCATTCCTAACAGCTGCACTCCACTTGAAGCCTCAACTCGTTACCGGTTGAGTCGTCTCTATAGCTTTGAATGTTTAGACACAAAAGCTCCACCAAAAATTTCGAGGACGGTTCTGACGGGCAAGCAAAACACTCAAGTTCTTGTTTTAGAAGCTATCAATGAAAAACTTCGATTGGGCCAAGCTGTTATTCGTGACGCGAAAGGCTTCGAGAGGTTTATTTCTCAAAGCAGCTTCGCTATTGGCTGCCATCCCTCTAATGATTTGGTAATCGCAGATGAAACAATCTCACAGTTTCACGCAAGAATCGATCTCTCTCATAACACCTTTATGCTCACCGATCTTGGAAGCACAAATGGCTGCTACATCGATGGCACCAAAGTCCTTCGAGCTCCATTAAAGGGAGAACACAGAATTCGCTTTGGAAAAACTGAGATTTCCTTTCGGATTCAGGAGGAAAATCGAAAGATTGAAGACAAACGTCAAAACAACTTTTTTGGACTCCAGTCCAAAACCACAAAGATGCGAAAGATTTTCTCCTTGGCCGAGGCTGTCGCGCCAACTGAAGCGCCCGTTTTTATTCAAGGTGAAACGGGAACGGGCAAAGAACTGCTTGCTAAGGCCATCCACGCCCTTTCGAACCGATCAGAATCAGCCTTCTTAGCCATTAATTGCGCCTCGCTTCCCAAGGAGTTGATTGAGTCGGAGCTTTTTGGTCATGAGCGTGGAGCCTTTACGGGCGCCCTCGAAGCTCGAGAAGGAGCTTTTGAAGCAGCTCATTTGGGCAGTTTATTCTTGGATGAAATTGGCGAGCTTGATCTTCTGGTTCAGGCGAAACTTCTAAGGGCTTTGGAAACGGGCGAGATCAAGCGCCTGGGGAGCAATCATAGTATTCAGACTTCTGTTCGAATCATCTCGGCCACTCATAAAAATTTAAAACAAATGGTCCAAGAAGGAAAATTTCGCGAGGATCTTTACTACCGATTACATATTGTTCCGATTGAACTGCCACCACTTCGTGAACGCTTAGAAGATCTCGAAATCCTATGTCAAAATCTTTTTAAGCGACTTCGGTTAAACTTTCAATTGGATCAAGAGGCGCTGGACTCCCTTTCCGACTATCCATTTCCAGGAAACGTTAGAGAGTTAAAAAATATTCTACAACGGGCCGCGATCAATTACCGATTTGAAAATCCTCTCGCCAACAAAGAAGAGATTATTTCATTGAAACCCGAAAATCTTAAATTTATTCAAGATGCCCCTGCTCTGACAGATTCAAAAGCCTTAGCAGAGAAACGACGACTTCAAGAAGCTCTCGAAAAAAATCACTTCAATCAGAGCCTAACCGCAAAAGAACTCGGGATGGCAATTAGCACTTTGCATGACAGGCTTAGGCGCTTGGGAGTCACAAAAAAACGTCATCAGAATTACTAACAGTGTCCTGTCCGCGCTCGTTCGACCTACTTTGAGGGGTGAAATAAGTTATGTATTTGGGGTGGCGTAGGGCCACTTAAAAGGCGTTTTGGCTCCTGTTTCCGCAAAGGAAACGAAGAAATGGTAGAAA
>Ga0210019_1000066_pt1 | contig 146316 bp, 135 predicted proteins | sample CryGeyCG2114_020_2_FD_183969 | JGI IMG/M metagenome (GOLD analysis project Ga0210019, IMG submission 183969) | Groundwater microbial communities from aquifer - Crystal Geyser CG11_big_fil_rev_8/21/14_0.20 (SPAdes) (version 2) | ecosystem: Environmental > Aquatic > Deep subsurface > Groundwater...
GCTCATAATTAACTCGTCCGCCATTGTGTTAACCCCTGCTTGTTTCGTCAACTCACAGGATAACGGTTTACTCAAAAGCGGACATTTTAATTTTGGTAAAAGCGGACATTACTATTTTGGTATGACACTTTTTCGTCGCCATAATTTTTGACGGCTTACCAACGTATCGACCCTCAATGCCAATGGCTTGTTTTTCAGGTTCTTTTTGAAGGCTCGTCAGCAAAATCTGTGGGTAGACGGAGGCTCTTTTAGTTTGCCAAGTTGATGATATAAGGCGATTTGCAGGCAATTGAGTGTTTTAAAGCCGTAAGCTTTTCTGATAGTGAGTTTTGCCTTGTTATTTAAGCCCTCGACAGGGCCTGATGAGAGCTCTCCTTTCGCTTTGAACCAGTTTAAGATAAGCGTTTTATGTGATCGTAACATCTTGGCGACTTTCTTCATGGGCACTAGGTTGGATTGCATCGTTCGAGTAGCCCAGTCTTCTAAGAATTTGTCTGCCCAAGCGGGTGATTTGTATGACCAGAACCGTTGAAAGTCTTCTTTCATCAAATAGGCTTTGACGGACATGAGATTTACCTTTAATAACTCACTGAGCTTACTGGTTTGCTTTTGTGTGAGGTTGGTCGGTTTTTTTAGTAGGAGCCAACGACCCTGCGCTAGGACATTGTCTTCACCGTCAGCTTTGAATTTTCTGACTTCTTCCCGTCGCACCTCATCCACGGCTTCATTAAACTTTTTTGCAATATGGAAACGATCCAAGACATTTAAGGCATTGACACATTTTTTCTTAATGACTTTTAAATACGCAGCCCACATATCGCTGCAAACAAATTGCAATTGAGCGCAGCGCACTTTGCCAAATTCACGAAAGAAACGTAGCAGCGTTTTAGCTGTGCGATCCTTACCGTACCACAATAACCGGCGGCAACCTTTATCAAGCTGATATACGCAGGTTAAATACCGATGGCCTTTAAAGACCGCAATCTCATCGACGCCAATCTGCTTAACGTTATCCCACGCACGATGCGCTAAACCATAATTCACAACCCATTGAATGGAGCGGTATACACTGTCCCAACTCGCGTTAAATACCTTGGCCGTATCACGCCAGGATAAGCGTTTAGCCCACGTAGCCAAGAACAACTGATAGCTTTTGGTTAAACGCTCTTTCCCTTCAGCCCAAGGAAGCGGCTCAACATGAATGCCATGCAGTTTACAGCTAACACGGCGTGGTGCATAAGCAAAATAAACAGGAATATTCCACAGGGGCACGTATTGATAAAGCCGGACCGCTTGGGTGTCATACGTTGGACAGCGTCGTCCACATTGCACGCACTGACCTCGAGTACTTTTCCTGGCTGATAATTCAATAACAAGCGATTTCACACTGGCTACCACTTCAAAAGCAGATCGCCCATAAACAAAAGACTGGAATTTTTCGATTGAATTGAGTATTGTTTTGATGAGCATTATTACTTCCTGTGGCTAGAACATGAGTGTTGCAACCCAGATTCTAAACACACTTAGCTAATAATGCTCACTTCACAATGACACTAGCAATACACTGCCAGCGAATAAAAAAACCAAGGAAGGAAGGAAGGAAGAAAGAAAGAAAGTTCTCGTCGAACAAAAAGCGCCCAAACAAACACTTGTGACCGAACAATTCAAATGTTAGCATAGCCGCCAATATCATAAAAGTAATGCATTCTTGCGTTTTAAAAAGCCTCCCACAGTCTTATTTTCTAGCCACACCACCCAACAGCTTATTTAATTTTCATTAACGAGGTTTACCATGCAACGACTCAGCTATGCCATTGCCGCTATTTTACTCAGCGGTTTTGCGTATTTTTTCACAACCGGCTTTTATGCCATCTGGTGGCTGGCCTGGCTCGCGCCCATCCCGTTGCTTTTGTACAGTCTACGGTTTTCATTGAAAAGCACCTTGCTTGTTGCTTTTCTAGCGGGGCTCATTGCTAATGCAAGCACCTTTTATTACTTAAGCACTTTCTTGCCCGTCAAACTTCAAACCATGGGTTGGCTCAGCGGGGCGGCAAGCCTTTGTTTACTGTTTAGCTTAAACAAAGTGCTCATCCGCTACAGCCCCCGCTGCTTATCTATTCTTGCATTTCCCGTGTTAAGTGTACTGCTTGAATACAGCGCCTCATTTTCAAGCGCTGGTGCACTGAGCAGTTATTCCTATTCGCAAATGAGCTTTTTGCCAGCAATACAAATCGCGTCGATCACCGGCTACTACGGTGTTACCTTTCTGCTGAGTCTGTTTGCATCTGGCTTGAGCATCACAATCCATTATCGAACATCCATTCGCCCTTACAAAGCAAGCCTGGCTTTCGCTAGTGTGCTCATTATTATTTGCCTGTGCTTTGGCTTTTACCGCACAGCGAGCTGGAAGCCTGTAGGCTCACTGAAAGTCGCAATGATTGCCGAACCTGAAAGCGTTCAAAACCTAATGCGAAAAGATATGACTAACGCTTTAGCGCTCACCAAACAGTACGCTGATAGCATCAATCAACTAAAAGGCAAAGGTGTCTCGCTTATGGTATTGCCTGAAAAAAACATTAAAGTCACACGAGCCACGCGAGTTTTAGTCCAATCGAAATTCTCAAGCATGGCACATCGTGCCAAAGCTTACTTAGTCGTGGGCATTGATGATTTAAGCGAAAAGCAAAAACGTAATATCGCCTGGGTCTTTAACCCGAAAGGTCAGCTGCTTGGCACGTACGATAAAGAACATATGCTACCCGGCCCTGAATCGGGCTATCGAATCGGCAAAGATTTATTAATCTTTACGATTCATGGTTATAAAATCGGCGTGATCATCTGTAAAGATGCTGATTTTGTGAGCCCTGCGATTCAATACAGCCAGCAAGGCATCAATTTACTGGTTGTGCCCGCACTCGACTTTAATATTGATGCCTGGCTACACAGCCGGCCGGCGATGATGCGAGCCCTCGAAGGCAACTACAGCTTAGTGCGCGTGGCACAATGGGGCTTATTGCTGGCTATGGCGCCAGACGGTAACCTTATCGGCGATCTTCATACAAGTGATAAAGCACCCAGTATACTCATTCGCGATGTACCATTAGGGGATGGTCACAGCGTGTTTAGTCATCAACCCAACTGGTTTATTTGGCTGATGGGTTTGTTGTTAGCACTTATGCCGATTTCTACCGCTTTTAAGAGAAAGCAATGATTGAGATTAAAGCCAGAGAGCAAGCCACGCTGACTTGCCCTCTTACTCACATAAAGATACTTGCGCTAAAACTCTCGAAAGGCTTTAAACGCTTCTTGCGTGAGCGGTGCGTCAAAATCAACGATCTGGTTTTCAACTAAACCTTCATAAACATAAAGGGTGCTCAACAAACTCTTGACGAGTTTTTTGATCGAAATAACCGATATCACCATTGCGATTTTGAAAGACGATTTTATAACGACCCAATTTATTGCTCAGCAAAAACCCCATCTTCTTAGCCTTACTTAAAGCCTCTCTGCCTTCAAGCGAAGCTCTGAGCAATCGACCGTAACACCCCCCTAACACACAAGCCTGTTTTGACGATAAGCGATTCACCACCGACATGTCAGCAATCATCGCCTCTATCTTAAATTTGAGCACAATCCTTGTCCCCACACACCGCAAATAAACGAGGTGAGCAGGCATGTCGATTTCTTCGATGATATAGTCGCTGCCAGGTGCGCGATGAACAAAAAAATTCGCTTCAAGGCTTGAAAAGCTGTTTTGATTTTTTGCTTAAACACAGTTATCTCCCTTCAGCATTTATTTCAGGCTTTTAAAAGCTTGCGATCAGATGAATTCATTTCAGGGGATCACCATGAATAATTCCATACACGATATTCAAGCCTGCATCAAAAACTATTTCCTAGGCACACACGAAGCTGATATTGCACGCGTTAAAAAAGCCTTTCATCCTGATTGTAAAATCACGGAGTTTATTAAGAAGCATTGAAATGAATTTAATTCAATTTTGCGATCGTATTCAAGAAGCTGAACAACGCCCTCGAGCAGAATACGATAAAAAATTATTGCTATAGATATTCACCATGATATCGCCATAGTGAAGGCGCGCGTACCGGTGGGTGAAATTTATTTTACAGATTACATCACGCTGGTTCACTTAAGTGGCAAGTGGCAAGTGGAAAAGACGACAAAAAAGTTTTACCGACGCTTGAAAATAAAATATTGAAAATCTTTCACGCTGACGTATAGTGAGCATGTCACGACCTTAAGGCAAAAAAGTCAATTAACAAGGCAGCCGGGAAGCATGAGGCTTCCCCAGTGACCCTCTCAGAACTATCGCGCACGAGCAAATAGGCAAACCTTCACAGAAGGCTTTACTTTTCGTATGATGCCCAGATGAAAAACAAAGCCCCACATATCTTTATTTGCGCCGGCGAAGCCTCGGGCGATACCCTAGGCAGCCTGCTTGCCGCCGACTTAAAGCAACACCAGCCTGATATTAAACTCGCCGGCATGGGCGGCGACAAAATGAAAGCCGAAGGTGTTGATGTGGTTTTCCCCTATGATGATATTGCCGTGGTTGGCTTAATTGAAGTCATCACTCACTTTTCAGCGATCAAAAAAGCCTATAACACGGTTAAAACGTACCTACTCGAACAAAAGCCCGACCTTGTGGTGTTTATCGATTACCCAGGCTTTAACTTACGCATGGCCAAAGTCGCGAAAGAAGCCGGCATCCGAGTCATGTACTATGTCAGCCCTCAAATTTGGGCCTGGAAAAAGGGCCGCATTCACCACATTAAACGCTACGTGGATCACATGGCCGTACTGTTTGCTTTTGAAAAAGAGCTGTATGAATCAGCCGGTGTGCCTGCAAGCTTCGTGGGTCATCCGCTCACCCACAAGGTACAGGCCAGTGAAAGCCCCGAGTCACTACGCACTCGCTTTGGGCTCAAACCTGGCCAGAAAGTTATCGCGCTGCTACCAGGCAGTCGACGTGGCGAAATAGAGCGGCTTGCGCCTTGCATGGCCGCAACACTAAGCTTACTTCGTAAAAAACACCCTAGCCTTCAGTGCGTCATTCCATTAGCACCGACCATCGACGCAAAAACCTTACCCGCCGAGCTTCAAAAGCACGCCAAAATTGTAAAAGGTGAAACCTATAACGCCCTTGCGGTGAGTGACGCAGCTATCACCGCATCCGGCACGGCGACACTCGAAGTAGCGCTCATGGGCGTACCCATGGCTATTATTTATAAGGTTAACCTCATCACCTACCTCATCGCACGCTTAGTGGTCAAAATCTCTCACATTGGTTTATGCAACATCATCACGCAGCGCGAAGTGGCACCCGAGTTCATCCAATTTGACATGACGCCCGAAAAAATCGCCGCTTACATCGATAAATTATTAAGCAATGAAAGCTTCCACCATACCCAAAAGGCAGGCTTAGAAGCCGTGGCTTTACAGCTAAAATCAAAAAGCGAAACACACACACCTGCTGAAGTTGCGCTCAGCCTAGTCGACCATTAAATCTCTTGTGATACCCCAAAAGTCGGGATATGATTGCCAATTACCTATCATCTTAACGCAGGAGGCAAATTATGGCAGTTAAGAAGAAAACCCCAGCTAAAAAAACAACCGTGAAGAAAAAAGTCACGGCTAAAAAAACACCCGCTAAAAAGAAAACGGTAGCCAAAAAGCCCGCCGCCAAAAAAACAGCGGCTAAAAAAGCACCCGCTAAAAAGACAGTAGCTAAGAAGCCAGCGACCAAGAAAAAAGCAACCGTCAAAAAGGCGCCCGCCAAAAAAGTCGTCGACAAGAAAAAACCTGCAGCCAAAAAGCCAGCCGCCAAAAAACCGGTAGCAAAGAAAAAAGTGGCTGCAAAAAAACCCGCGATTAAAAAAGCAACGGCCAAAAAAACGGCTGCGCCGAAAAAAACCACGGCCAAAAAGACAGCCGTGAAAAAAACCGCCGCCAAGAAAAAAGCGGCGACCGTTAAAAAAGTCACGCCAACAACAAGGAAAACCGCTGTGAAAGCAACGCCAAAAAAAGCAACAAAAAAACCTGCGCGCAAGAAATACTTATCATTAGACTTCATCAATACTGAAGACGAATTACTGAATATGCACCCCGATGATTACATGAACACCGCCCAATTGGATTTCTTCAAGCGCATGTTAATCAACCTCAAAGCCACCACTGAAACACACATTGAAGAAGTACGCCGCGAGCTAATGGAAGAAGAGCGCAACGCTGATGCAAACGATATCGCCTCACAAGAAGAAGCGCGTAGCATGAAGCTTCGCATTGTGGATCGCGAAACCAAGTTAATTCCTAAGATTTTACTAGCGTTACGTCGCATTGAAGACGGCAGCTACGGCTATTGCGAAGAAACCGGTGAAGAAATCGGCATACGCCGTTTATTACTTCGCCCTACTGCAACCTTGTCGATTGATGCGAAATCATTTCAGGAAGAAAAAGAAAAATTGTACTTCGACTAAATTACGATAAACCATCCGTCATCCCCGCACAAACGCGGGGATTGACAACCCGCTCAGCTACGCCTTATCCACCGGCACATAACCTTCAGGCGCATCACCACCATCACCAAACAAAAAGGCTTCCATTTGCTGCTTTAAATAATCACGCGCATTGGATTCTAACATATTCAAACGGTACTCATTGATCAGCATCGTCTGGCGATCGAGCCAAAGTTGCCAGGCTTCTGCAGAGATACTCTCCACAATACGCTGCCCCAACTCACCAGGATAGGGTGGAAAATCCAAACCCGGCGCTTCTTTTTGTAATTTTTGACAAAACACGGTACTCATACGGTCTCCAATACTTCTTCTATCAACTGTTTAATGGGCTTTGGCAGCCCAAGCTTTTGCTCGCCATTATACCAAACCAGATGATCAGCCGACATAACTGATAACCCCTCCTCCACCTTGATCAAGCAAGGCCGAAGTAACAAGGCATAATGACTAAATACATGCTGCAGCGGTGCAAGCTCGCGCTTTGTGCGCACAGTCACCGGGTAACCCTCTAAACGCTCATCAAGCTCATCTAATGTTTCACAACTGGGAAAACACCAAAGCCCACCCCAGATACCGGGTGATGGGCGCTTTTCCAATAAAAGCTCACCCGCTTGATTTTGGATAATCAAAAAATAGGCCTCACGCTTAGGCAGCGCCTTTTTCGGTTTTTTACCAGGGTAATGATCGATAGCTTCCAGCGCCTTAGCCTGACAAAACTCACTTAAGGGGCACAAATGACAGGCTGGCTTGCTGCGCGTGCAGACCATGGCACCCAAATCCATCATCGCTTGGTTGTAATGATGACAACGCTCAAGTGGCGTGTGTTGCTCAGCCAATTGCCAAAGTTGCTTAGCCACAGGCGTCTGTCCTGGCCAACCCTCAACCGCGAAACAACGGGCAAGCACACGCTTAACATTACCATCTAGAATGGGTGCGGATTGCTGCATGCCCAAGCTTAAAATGGCGCCGGCCGTTGAACGCCCAACACCCGGCAAAGTTTCCAGCGCTTCGACGGTATCCGGAAATTGTCCGCTATAAACATCACACACACGCAAAGCCGCTTTGTGCAAATTACGCGCACGAGCGTAATAGCCCAAGCCTGTCCAAAGGTGCAAAACCTCATCCACTTTCGCATGAGCCAAGTCTTCTACTTTTGGAAAACGTTCAATAAAACGATTGAAGTAAGGAATCACCGTATCGACTTGCGTTTGCTGGAGCATAATCTCCGACAACCACACCCGATACGGTGTCACCGATTGCTGCCAGGGCAAATGTTTTCGCCCGTGGATATCGAACCAGGCCAATACTTTGTCAGCAAAGGCCTGAGGGATCACTTGAACAAACCGCCTATGTTTATGCCTTTAATTTGCTTGCCAATAGAGTCCAAATTGCCCTTAAGCGTATTTTGCAACAAGCTGCCCAAGTCCGGGCTAATGCTTGGCGAGGACAAAGAACCTGTGACCAACAAAGGAATCTCAGGACCGACTGGCGTTGGATTAGATGTGCTGCCTTGCATACCTTGCGCCTTTAAGCGCATATTGATTGTTTGGCGCGCTAAGTTTGCAGAACCTTTACCGGTCAAGCCCAGCACAGCAGAACTAACGGTTAAGTCATTCGTGCTTACCACACCGTTTTTCGCAACAAAGCTCAAACGCATATCACCGAACTTTGTCACGCCCGTATTTTCACGCGTACCCACACTGTGCGGCTTGATCACATTCATCGCTGTGCGGTAGATAAACAGCAAGTCACCACCTTGGTACTGGCCGTTAACCACTTCAAAACGGCCTTTACCATTTAAGGTAGCCATATTGCCGCCCATAAGGCTCGCGCTCACATTACCGTTGGCGGTACCCGTGATTTTATCGACCTTAGACACCGCAGCAATCAAGGGGCCAATGTTAATTTGTTTAAACGTCAAATTAAACTGCGTGAACTGATTCGCAAGCTTGGTGCTGGCTTGGCCCAATACCTGGCCTTGGTACATTTTCAGGCTGATCGGCGAAATCGTCAGCTGACCATTATCTTTCACGGCTTTGATCGTGATATCGTCGACCTGCATGCCGTTGTAATTCAAGCTACCGCCTTTTAAAGCGAAGCTTTTCGGTGTTGCCGTCAGATGCCCTTTAAAGTTTAAGTTCAAACGAGAGCCTGGCAAGCCAGAACCCCGCAGCGCTGTTTTCAATGTCACAGGCGACAAATCAAAACGATCACCTTCCCACAACACTTTCGCATCCAAGCTGACTTTGCCTTTCATCGCAGGCTTGTTAGCATTGATATTAAATGACGTCGTCAAAGGAAAACGATCACCCTGCTGAAGGTTTTTCACATTTAAATTGAAATCAGTGACCGCAATGTTTTGCCCCGCGGTTTTATCCACATAATGCAAAGTTGAGTTTTGAATGCTTAAGTTTGGCAAACTCACTTTCGGCAGATTAAAGCTGCCAGTACTGCCCGCCTGTGGCTCGGCCGCCTGAACCGACTCGGTTTTTGCTGCCGGTGCGCCGAAGGCCCAATTCGCCTGACCCTTGGCATTTTTAAGTAGCTGAATATCCGCACCCGATAACGTGAATTTTTGCATATCCACATGTTTGAAGATCAAAGGCAAAGTCGCCAAGCTGACATCCAAAGTTTTAATCGTGGCTAAATTACCCTGCCCCATGCTCGGCGGGTTAGACAGGCTGACATCATGCGCTTCAACACTGATATGCGGAAAAATATGCCAATCAAGCGAGCCCTTGATGACTAACGTTCGACCTGTGTGCTCCTTAACCTGCTTTTCCAACAGCTTACGCCAATCCATATGGCTGGCCACGGCGTACAACACGCCCCACAAAACCAAGAGAACAACAATGATCACCGCGATAACAATACTGGTGATTTTACCCGCACGACTCATAACCCACTCCTTTTGGATGAATGTGGGCCATTATATCGGCAGAGCCGCCAGTCTGTCACGAAAATTACAAACCAGCGGTCATGCAGAAAAATAGGGTGAGCAAAAAAACCATTAAAAATGCCTGAGCACCGCCTAAAAACTTACGGCTCTTTACCTCTCGCCCGCCAAACGCTAGGATACCCCCATGAAAATCGTCGCCCTTAACATCAACGGCATACGCGCCGGCCAACGCAAAGGCTTTTTTGAGTGGTTAGCCGCTCACTCACCCGATATCGTCTGCCTTCAAGAAATCAAAGCGCAAGAGCACCAACTCAACGAAACATTCTACCCCAAAGACTACCACTGCCATTATTTCCCAGCTCAGCGACCGGGTTACAGTGGCACTGCGATTTTAAGCAAACGTGAGCCTAAAAAGATTATCACGGGTCTTGGTTTTGATCTCTGCGACAGCGAAGGCCGCTATATACAGTGCGATTACGAAGGCTTAAGCGTGGGCTCTTTGTACTTACCCTCGGGTTCCCACAATGATGACCGCCAAGTCTTGAAATATGAATTCATGGATCGGCTTGAAGACATCATGAAAGCGTTTAAGCGCAAACGCCAAGAGTTTATTCTCTGCGGCGACTGGAACATCGCCCACACCAAAAAAGACATCAAAAACTGGCGCGGCAATCAAAAAAACTCTGGCTTTTTACCCGAAGAGCGCGCCTGGATGGATAAGCTGTTTGGCGAGATGGGCTGGGTGGATGCTTTTCGCGTATTGAATCAAGAAGAACATCAATACACCTGGTGGTCGAACCGAGGCCGCGCTTGGGAAAACAATGTCGGGTGGCGGATTGATTACCATATCACCACACCGGGCCTGCGCGATAAAATCATCGGCTGTGATATTTACAAAGACGAGCGCTTTTCAGATCATGCGCCGCTGATCATCGACTACGCGCTAGACTAAACCAAACAAATGGACAATCAGGCTTTCGAACACTAAAAAGATCGGGCCTATAATCATTTGCAACGCACCGACAGCCAAGAGAATAATCAGGATGAAAAAGCCGTAAGGCTCAAGGCGATCAAACGCCGCTGACTGCTTACCCGGTAAAATGGCTGAGATAAAACGCCCACCGTCCAGCGGTGGGATGGGCAATAAATTTAAAATGCCCAGCCAAAGGTTAATCACAATACCCGCCTGCCCCATGTAGATTAAAGCAAGCGCGGCACTGGAACCTTCATGCCCAAACCAAAACCCGAGCTTCATGACCAAAGCCCAGAGAAAAGCCATGAGCAAGTTTGCCACAGGGCCTGCCAACGACACCCAGGCCATATAACGGCGCGAAGGCAAATTGTTCGGATTCACCGGCACAGGCTTGGCCCAACCAAACACCACACCGCCGATAACGATGCACAAGACCGGCAGAATAATCGTACCCAGCAAATCAATGTGCTTGACCGGATTCAACGTTAAGCGACCGAGCATTTTTGCCGTTTTGTCACCAAAACGTAAAGCCACAAAACCATGGGCCACTTCATGCACGGTGATCGCAAATAAAACCGGCACCGCCCATACACAAATTTTCTGTATTAATGTCATTTCCATCGCGCGATCCTATCACAAATTGGACTTGACCGAAAATACTGCTTAGGCTACAAATCAACACTCTAATTTCATTGGAATGATCGCCATGACACCCGTCTACACCAGCGCACAAATTCGCCTGATCGAGAAATACGCCATCAAATCTGGGGTCAGCGGCAAAAGCCTCATGGCGCGCGCGGGAGCCGCAGCCTTTGAGCAGCTAGCCCTTCACTGGCCACACTCAAAATCGATCGCTGTGCTTGTCGGTGGCGGCAATAATGGTGGTGATGGCTTGGTGCTTGCACGACTCGCTCTCGAAAAAGGCTTACAGTGCACCCTTTACACCTTAGGCGATTTGAACAGCTTAAAAAACGAAGCGCTGGATGCTTGGCAAGAATTGAAAGCCTTTTCACCAGCCGTTAAACCGATTAAACAACTCAAACCGAACCATTATGACCTGATCGTTGATGCCTTATTTGGCATTGGCTTTAAAAGCGACGTCGATAGCTCGCTCCAGGGATTATTTGAAAGCATCAACGAAAGCATCACTCCCGTGCTGGCGATCGATATTCCTTCGGGCTTATGCGCCGATCGCGGCATTGCCGAACCCATCGCGATCAAAGCTGACACCACGATTACATTTATTGCATTAAAGTCTGGCCTGCTCACCGCACAAGCCAGCGAGTACTGTGGTGATATCCATGTCGAGCAATTGAATATCGACAAAGCCTTATTCAGCCACATCACCCCGCCCATTCATGCGGTTCGAAGCTTGGATTTTGTAGACCATTTAAAACCGCGCAAACACTATACGCACAAACACGCACAAGGCCATGTATTGATTATTGGTGGTGACCGCGGCATGAATGGTGCGGTGACCTTAGCGGCCAAAGCCGCGTTGCGCACAGGCGCAGGCCTGGTGAGTGTCGCCACACACCCCTCACACGCAGCCCTCATTAACCTCACGCAACCCGAAATCATGGCGCACGGCATTGAAAAAGCCAAAGATCTCAAGCCGTTGTTAGAAAAAGCCAGCGTGCTGTTGATTGGCCCAGGCTTAGGTCAAAGCGATTGGAGCAAAAGCCTTTGGCGATCCATTCAAAAATGCAAAGATAAACCCAAGGTGGTTGATGCCGATGGCTTGCGCTTTCTATCGCAATCATCCGAACGCACTGATAACTGGGTACTCACACCCCACCCAGGTGAAGCCGCAAGCTTATGTGGCGAAACCACTCAAAACGTACAAAGCCAACGCTGGAAAATCGCCACACAACTGCAAAACCGCTACGGCGGCGTATGCGTACTTAAAGGCAGCGGCACGATTATTGCCGACGGCGAACAACAAACCGTTTGCACAGCCGGCAACCCTGGCATGGCTTCAGCCGGTATGGGCGATGTATTGGCCGGCATCATTGCAAGCTTCATCGGCCAGGGCTTATCTTTAAGTGACGCCGCCAATTTAGCCGTGTGCCTACACGCCGAAACCGGTGATGAGCTTGCCAAACAACACGGCGAGCGCGGGCTTTTAGCCAGTGACTTACTAACCACACTACAACACAAGGTCAACCGTCGATGAGACTCATGAAAATTAATGATGAACTTGCTTTGCAGGGGTTTTGCCGAACGCTGTTTGCGCTACTGCCTAAGGATTTTACGCTGTATTTGCACGGCGATTTAGGTGCGGGTAAAACCACGTTTTCACGCTACCTGATACAGGCCGCAAGTCCTGACACCAAAGTCAAAAGCCCAACGTATACGCTGGTTGAGCCTTATAACATCGGCGGCAGACTGTTTTATCACTTCGATCTTTATCGCTTAAGCTCGCCGGATGAACTGTATGCCCTGGATGTTGACGATATTTTTTCAACACCTAGCGTGCGCTTAGTCGAATGGCCTAGTCAGGCCCAAGACGGCTTGCCAAGCCCAGACTTAGATGTTTATATAGAGATCGAAACGGATCAATCTCGCCGCATGCGATTAGAAGCGCGCAGCGACAAAGGCATTAAGGTACTGAATCAACTATGATCAAAGGGCTCAAAACATTTTGTTTTACCAGCCTTGTCGCTACATTCAGCGTAGCCTCATCAGCCGATGTGATCACACAAATTAAATTCTACCAAAACCTCGCCGGCATTTATTTCACACAAAAAACCGTACCGCATTACAGCACCCTAGTGCTACGACACCCGGATCGCTTGGTATTAGATTTCCCCAACACGCGCTTGGCCAATCATTTTCGCGCCCAACCCGACGGCATTGTGAAAAGCTTTCATTACCACGTGTACAGCAACAAAACCCGTCTGGTCTTTAGTCTGCCTGGAACTTTCACTTATAGCAAAACGACCGAACCACACCACCTTAAACTGACCATTCACACGCAATCTACACAAAAACCCAAAAAGCCCGTGCCGGCCGTGATCGTGATCGACCCAGGCCATGGTGGCAAAGACCCGGGAGCAACGGGCCCTAAAGGTATACACGAAAAAAATGTGGTGCTTGCGATGGGTAAAGATTTGCGCGCTGATCTTGAAAAAATGTCGGGCATCAAAGTCGACATGACTCGCCATGGCGATTATTTTGTCACACTGCGTGGACGTCTTCAGATCGCTCGCAAAGACAAAGCCGATGCCTTTATTGCGATCCACGCTGACTCTTTTCCCAATAAAAATGCACGCGGCGCGACAGTGTTTGCTTTATCAGAACATGGCGCGACCAGTGAAGCCGCGCGTTGGCTAGCGCACAGCGAAAATAACGCGGTGCTCGGTGGCGCAGAATTTGCTGGCCAAAGCAAAGAAGTTCGCTCAGTGCTCTTAGACCTTTCGCAGTCGATTACGATTGCACACAGTTTAGAGTTCGGCCAAGACGTGAATGACAGCTTGGCAAAAATCACGCCCATGCATAGCGGTAAAGTAGAACAAGCGCCTTTCATGGTCTTAAAGTCACCGGATATTCCATCCCTGCTCGTCGAAACTGGCTTTATCTCGAACGTTCACGAAGAAGCTGAGCTCAATAACCCAAAATATCAACACGCCATGGCACAAGCGATGGCCAAAGGCATACGAGAATACTTGTACCAGCATCCACCTAGGCACTCGATCATCGCCGAGCAACAAGCCGGTCGATTACACTACACCGTCAAAAAAGGCGACACTTTGAAAAAATTGGCAGGCTACTTCAACGTCACAGAAAAAGCGTTGGCCCGCGCCAACCATTTATCGATTAATACCGCATTGAAAACTGGACAATCGTTAACTATCCCACGTGCTTAGGTGACGCTCGAGCAGCAAGCTCGCAAGCACAGAAGAAGCCTGTAGCAACTGTCTTTGCGAGGAGCGAAGTGACGAAGCAATCTCCAGGTTAGGGCTTGTTTACAATGGGTATTCCCGACTGCAAACCAAGCGAAATCGGCCAAAAATTGCAAAAATCTCATTACATATGTTCAATATGTGCTTCGATTTTTTTCATTTTTGGCTCGATTATCTTGATTTTCGTTTCGAAAAACCCATTGCAAACAAGCCCTAATGAGCCAGATTGCCGCGCTCACTGACGTTCGCTCGCAATGACATTAGCAGCAGCCTGGGTTGAGAAGCGGCAGCGACGATAACCCAGGAAAATAAAAACCGCGCAAGAGTGTTATCAACGCTGCCAAAAACTTCGCGAAAAAATGACCAAGAGTGTGAAGATTTCCAAACGGCCGGCCAGCATGCCCACAATCAGCACCCATTTTGAAAAGCTGTTTAAATCTGCCATATTATACGCATACTGACCAATGGCCGCACCCACGTTACCCAACGCTGAGGCCATAGAGCCAAAAGCCGTGGTAAAATCCAAACCCGTGGCCATGATCAATAAAACCCCGATTAACAACAAAGCAATATAAGCTGTGACAAAAGCCCAAACGGCTTCGACAACATGCTCTGGGACCACACGATTATTGATTTTAACGGCATACACACCTTGCGGGTGAATCAAACGTTTCAACTCACGACCCAATTGTTTTTTGAGCAATACAAAGCGCAACATTTTCATACCACCACTGGTTGAGCCGCCGCATGAACCCAGCAAGCCAAGCAATATAATGAGCACCGGAATAAACAAAGGCCAGGTTGCAAACGCACCATCCACAAAACCTGTGGTGGTCATCACAGAAACGACCGCAAAAGTGGATTTCACCAAAGAATTCCAAATACCGGGATAAACATGATAAATCGACAGTACCACTAGACCAATAAACGATACCAGCGCAGCAATTGCGATGTAATAACGGAACTCGACATCACGCAAATACACGCGAATCGAACCACGTGTCACCGATAAATAATGCAGCGAGAAATTGGTGCCGCCCAGCAGCATGAAGATAATACAAACCACATCAATTAAGTTACTGTGATAATAAGCAAAGCTCGCATTGTGAATCGAAAAACCGCCGGTAGAAATTGTACCAAAGGATTCTTCCACCGCATCGAAGATCGGCATGCCGGCTGCCCAGTACGCCAAGCTGCACAGTATTACAAGCCCCACATAAAACACCCAAATCGCCTTGGCCGTTTCGGTAATACGCGGCGTGATCTTATCTTCTTTCATCGGACCGGGTGTTTCCGCACGGTAAAGCTGCATACCACCCACGCCTAACATCGGCAAAATAGCCACAGCTAAAACGATAATCCCCATACCACCCAGAAACTGGAGTTGCTGTCGATAGTACAACAAAGCTGCCGGCACTTGATCCAAATTAGCAATGGCTGTCGCGCCCGTGGTGGTAAAGCCTGAGACCGACTCAAAAATGGCATCGGTAAAATTCACTTCAAAATGAATGCCCAACCAAATCGGCAAGCAACTGAAAAAACTCAATACCGTCCAGAAAAGAATAACAATAAAAAAGCCATCACGAATTTTAAGCTCAGCGCGGTCACCCCGCGTGGGCACCCACAACAGCAAACCTGTCAGAAAAGTGATGGAGAAGGCTAGAAGAAAGGGCCAAACTTCAGGTTGGTTAAAATAGTACCCCACAGGAATCGGCACGAGCATCGTGATACTGAAAAAAATCAGCAAAAGACCCAGAACACGAAACACAGAGCGAAATTGCATATCGGTCTACCCAAAAAATCCCAAACTGACTTGGAACAACTGCTCCACTTCTTTGACACGTTTCTTGTCCGCCAGGAATAAAATGACTTTATCTTCCGGCTGAATTTTGATATCACGATAAGCAATAATCACTTCCTCGCCACGCACAATCGCACCGACTGTGACACCAGACGGCAAACGGAGTTCTTTAACCGTGCGCCCAATCACGCGAGACGAACCTTCGTCACCGTGAGCCACAATCTCCAAGGCTTCGGCCGCACCGCGGCGCAAAGAATAGACGTTTTCAATGTCACCGCGTCGAATGTAGCGCAAAATGTATCCAATGGTTGCTTGTTGTGGCGAAATGGCAATATCGACCACACTGCTTTCCACAAGCTCAACGTAGGCCGTACGCTGAACCAAGGCCATGACCGTGCGCACACCGAGTTTTTTCGCGAGCATGCACGACATAATATTGTTTTCATCGTCTTGCATCAACGCACAAAACACATCAACGTTTTCAATGCCTTCGTTGTGTAAAAGCTCACGATCAACGGCATCGCCATGCAACACGGTACTAGACTGCAACTCAGAAGCAATATACTCCGCACGATCACGATTTTGTTCGATCACTTTAATATCGTATTTAAGCTCTAGCGCACGTGCCACACTTAAGCCAACGTTACCACCACCTGCAATAAGAATACGCTTGTACGGATTATCTAATCGGCGCAGTGCTGACATCACTTTACGAATGTGTTCGCTGGCGGCAATAAAAAAGACCTCATCACCCACTTCTAACACCGTATCGCCTTTGGGTGTGATCGCACGATTTTGGCGAAACACGGCCACGACACGCGCCTCAAGATTCAACTCTTGACGCAAAGCACCCACACTTTTACCGACCAGGGGCCCACCAAAAAACGGCTTGATGGCCACAAGCTTCACTTTGCCTTCAGCAAAATCCAAAACCTGCAAGGCACCGGGGTGCTCGACCAAACGGCGAATATTGCTGGTGACCAATTGCTCGGGGCTAATAAAGACATCGACCGGCAGATTTTCTCGGCTATAAAGTTTGGGATAACGAAAATATTCGGTTGCACGAATCCGTGCGATCTTGGTGGGTAAACTAAACAAAGAATACGCGACCTGGCAAGCAACTAAATTCACTTCATCGTTATTCGTCACGGCGATGAGCATATCAGCATCATCCGCACCGGCTTTTTTCAACACAGTGGGATACGATGCATTACCTAATACGGTGTTTAAATCCAAGCGTGATTGTAAGTTTTTAAGGCGTTGATCATTGTGATCAACCACGGTGACATCATGGCCTTCAAACACCAAGTTTTCAGCCAATGTGCCGCCGACCTGGTTACCCCCTAGAATGACAATTTTCATAAGGACAATGTACCTTCAAAAACAAAACTAGCCGGCCCCGTTAAATACAAAGCATCCTGCGATTGCGAGCAATCCACACTTAGTCTACCACCCGCTTGTTGAATATCCACCCTTTCATCGACAAGATTTTGCTCAAATGCCGCAAGCGCACAGGCTATCGCACCACTGCCGCAAGCCAAGGTTTCGCCCGCACCGCGCTCAAACACACGAAGATCAATTTGCGTGCGATTGCGCACACAGGCAAAACCCACATTCACGCTGTGAGGGAATTGTTGGTGCGCTTGAAGTAGACGCGCTATTTCGACATGACCCTTAGCATGAATATCCTCGACAAACATCACGTAATGAGGGTTACCAATATCAATAAAACTACCCTCCAAGGTTTGCTCACCGATGTTAACGTGATAAGGAATCACACACTCATTGGCCGAAGGTAAAACCAAACGGTATTGACCATCGCCTTCATTATGCAGTGTTAAGCGATCGCGGCCGGTGTAAAAACTCACCGTGTCACCCTGAACCAAACCCCGATCAAAGACATAATGCGCCAAAGCCCGCGCGCCATTACCGCATTGGTAAACACGCCCGCCATCGGCATTGAAAATCCAATAATCAAAATCCGCTTTAGGTACGCTCGCCGGCGCCAAAGCCAGCAACTGATCGCAACCCACACCAAAATGGCGATCGGCGATGAACTGGACATTCTCAGGGGTTAAGACGTTGCCGGCCTCGCACACATTGACAACGACGAAGTCATTGCCCAGCGCTTGCATCTTGCTGAACGTGAGTTTCATGCTGTGCCTTAGTATTGGTTGAAATCGGTTTCGTCGGAGCTTTTTCAGATGGCAAATACAAAGGACCCATTTGCCCACAGGCTGATAATAAAAGCGCACCTAGCGTTAAACAGAAAAATTGAAAACCGCGTTGCATCGTTTTACCTTGCAAAACACAGATGATACGGCTTGGGCCTTTCAACATCAAGCGGCTTGTCATCCCCGCAAAGAACAAGTATTGTCATTGCTACGTGTGGTCACAGCCGTGATAATCCAATGCATTACCCTGTAGAACACTTCAGAGCCTGACCGCCGTGTTTGAAAGCGCTCATTTCAAGGCTGTGTGAGGCAGGACGCCGAACCCAGAGCCCCCAGGGATGGGTTGATGGCGTCCTTGAAATGAGCGTTTTTAAACACAAGTAGGCAGGCGAGCAAGTTGCACAACAACATTAAAACAGAACTCGAGATTGATATTCATGAATAACAACACCCTCATCAAAGAACCCAGCCAAACCGCCGACAGCAGCATCATCTGGTTACACGGCCTGGGCGCGAGCGCGAACGACTTTGCACCCATCGTGCCAATTCTAAACCTGCCAAACACGCGCTTTATTTTCCCGAATGCACCTGTTCGCCCAGTTACCCTTAATATGGGCATAGAAATGCCCGCTTGGTACGATATTTTCAGCCTGGATCGTTTTTCCAAACAAGATGAAGCCGGCATCAAAGCCTCGGCCCAGACCGTTGGGTCCTTAATCCAAGCCGAAGTCGACAAAGGCATTAAAACAGAACGCATCGTGCTGGCCGGTTTTTCGCAAGGCGCGGCCATGGTGCTTTACACCGGTACACGGTTTGAACACAAGCTTGCCGGCATACTCGCGCTCTCTGGCTATTTGCCCCTGGGCGATCAGCTCGCGGCGGAAAAATCACACGCCAACCTCAACACCCCGATTTTCATCGCTCATGGCGATTACGATGCCGTGGTACCACCCAATTTTGCCGAGCTGACCATGGACACCTTAAACCAGGCCGGCTTTTCACCCACGCTAAACCGCTATCCCATGGAACACAGCGTATCGGATCAAGAAGTGCGCGATATTCGTGAGCGCTTAAGGGCTTGGCAGATATAGGCGCAAAAATAACTTTATCCAAAGCAGGCGGCGACAAACCGCAGGCTGATCCGCTATACTAGCGCCTCACTCTGCGTGGGGTATCGTGATGCAGCGCATATGGCGTAACAATCAGCTCTCAACTTGGCGGCCCAACGCCTGGGATGGCGTGGCGCTGGTTATTGTCGGCGCGATTTTTGCCCTCCTAGCCTACGGCGCCCAACAAATGGCCGCTCCGTATCATATCGGCGAGCAAATCCCCATCTCGCTGGGTATCAGCCAACTTCCTTATTACGCGCTGCGCACCATTTTTCGCATGATACTGGCGATGGTGATTTCTCTATTGTTTAGTTTTATTGTCGGCACGCTCGCGGCCAAAAACAAACACGCCGAGCGTTTGATCATCCCCGCGATCGATATTTTACAATCCGTGCCTGTATTGGGTTTTCTTTCTATCACCGTGGTGGGCTTTATTAAATTTTTCCCCAACAGCATTTTAGGGCCTGAGTGCGCCGCAATTTTTGCGATTTTCGTCGCGCAAGTGTGGAACATTACACTAGGCCTGTACCAAAGCCTTCGCAATGTGCCGCACGAGCTCAAAGAAGCCGCGTCTATGTTTCACCTCTCGGCGTGGCAACGTTACTGGCGTGTGGAGATTCCTTTTGCGCTGCCAAGCCTTATTTGGAATATGATGCTCTCCATGTCAGCCGGCTGGTTTTTCGTGACCGTGTGCGAGGCCATTTCCGTCAATCATCAAACCATTCTATTGCCCGGTGTCGGCTCCTACATTGCCGTGGCGATCGAAAAAGCCAACACCGATGCCGTGATTGCCGCTATCGTCACGATGCTCGTGGTGATCATGCTGTATGATCAAATCCTCTTTCGTCCACTGATTCGCTGGTCCGATCGGTTTAAATTTGAAGCCAGTATCGACGAAGAGAAACCAAGTTCTCTGTTTGTCAGTATTCTGGAACGGACACGATTACTCACCCTGATTGGCCAATTCTTCACAACAGCCTTCACCTTGTTTGTGAACCTAAACCTCGGTCAAAAGCGCAGAATTCTAGACCCCGAAGTTTTAGAACGACCCAAAACGTACAAAGCGATCATCTCCATCTGGTTGTGGTATAGCCTAGTCATCATTTCAGGGCTGCTTGCTGTCGTTGCCTTGCTCGGTTTCATTTTCCACTCGCTTTCAGCACACGAAGTGTTTCATGTCTTATTGCTCGGCGTGTACACGACCTTGCGTGTGGCGATTTTGATTGTGATCTGCTCGCTGATTTGGGTGCCGGTGGGTGTGTGGATCGGCATGCGCCCGCGCGCCACACACATTGCCCAACCCATCGCGCAATTTCTCGCCGCCTTCCCCGCCAATCTCATTTTCCCCGTGGTGGTTATGGCGATTATTCACTTCCACTTGAACGTGAATATCTGGACCACCCCCTTAATGATTTTAGGCACGCAATGGTACTTATTATTTAATATCATCGCCGGTGCCAGTACACTGCCGAAAGATCTTTACCAGGTCACGCAAAACTTTGGCGTGAAGGGTTGGCTGTGGTGGCGCAAGTTTATTTTGCCCGGTATTTTCCCCTACTACGTCACAGGTGCAATCACGGCCGCCGGCGGCGCATGGAATGCGAGCATTGTGGCCGAAGTGGTGAACTGGGGTCACCATGTGTTACGCGCCACCGGACTTGGCGCGTACATCAGCACCTACACCACCAGCGGGGATTTTCCGCGCATTGCTTTGGGCATTGGTATTATGTGCGTATATGTTTTACTATTTAACCGACTCGTTTGGCAGCCTTTGTATAATTTGGCTGAGAAACGATACCGAATGTTTTAAATAGATTGCCGCGCCCATCGTCGCTAACGCGACGACGTGGCTCGCAATGACAGGGCTTGGCACAACCATGGCAAACACATTACTCGAAATTAAAAACGTTAAAAAACTCTTTCGAAGCGATGCCTCACAAGAGCTGCTAGTCTTGGATGATGTCAACTTCACCATGCGCGAGGGCGAAATTGTCGCGCTCGTCGGCCGCTCGGGTTCAGGCAAATCCACCTTGCTGCGCATCATGGCAGGTTTAATCGAAGCCACCAGTGGCGATGTGAAATACCGCGGCCAAACGATTGACGGGCCACAAAATGGCATCTCCATGGTGTTCCAACATTTTGCGCTACTGCCTTGGCTTACCGTTTTACAAAACGTGGAGCTAGGCCTTGAAGCCCAGGGCGTCGATAAACAAGAACGACGAAAACGCGCCTTAAAAGCGATTGATATTGTCGGTCTCGATGGCTTTGAATCCGCCTTTCCCAAAGAACTCTCCGGCGGTATGCGCCAGCGTGTCGGCTTGGCTCGCGCCTTAGTCGTGAACCCCGACCTGTTATTAATGGATGAGCCCTTTTCAGCGCTGGATGTACTCACCGCGGACAACCTTCGCAGTGATTTACTGGATTTATGGGATGACCAACAAGCGCAGCTCGGCTCTATCTTAATCGTGACACACAATATCGAAGAAGCCATCTTGATGGCGGATCGTATTTTAATTTTTGATGCCAACCCCGGCCGTGTGAAGCACGAGCTGAAAGTGAATTTAAAACGCCCGCGTGACGATGAAACGCCAGGCTTTCGTCAGCTCATGCATCAAATTTATACGCTTATGACGACGTCTGATGCCACACTCTCTGCGCATACCGAGATTGACCTCAGTTACCGCGTGCCCGACGCAAAAGTCTCGGAGCTTTCAGGCTTAATTGAAACCATCGCCGAAGAAGAATTACCGGGTGCGATCAGTTACTCTGACTTGGCTGAGCTCACACAGCTCGACGTGGATGAATTAATTTCCTTGACCGAAGTATTGGACATTTTGCAGTTCATTAAAACCAACGATGGCCGCATTGAACTGACCCGCGCCGGCGAATCTTTCGCCGAGTCTGAAATTCTTGAACAGAAAGAATTGTTTGCCAAGCATTTGCTAAACCACATCCCAATCGTGAAGCATATCGTCACCACGTTAAAGCGACGTTACAACCACCGCGTGTCAAAAAAATTCTTCTTAGCAGAACTTGAAGAATACTTCAGCGATGACGATGCCGATCGCGTCTTACGTATTGTGATCGAATGGGGACGATACGCGGAGCTTTTCGCCTACGATGACAACACCGGTAAACTCAGCTTGGAAGACCCTGAATAATGAGCCTATTCAACACGGTTGCGATCATTTTATTCATAGCCATGGTGATTACCTACATCAACCATCGCTTTATCAAATTGCATACAACGATTGCGACCATGGCCGCCGCACTCATTGTTTCGATTATCATTTCTTTACTGAATCACATCGGCCTGCACGAATACCACCACGAAGTGCGAGAGTTTGTCGCGCATATTGATTTTCACAAACTGGTGATGAATTTCATGCTAGGCCTGCTGCTCTTTGCCGGCAGCCTGACCATTGATCTCACCCAACTCAAACAACAACGCTTGGAAATTGGCGTCTTGGCCTTTGTCAGCACCATTGCTTCAGCGTTTATTATCGCCACCGTTTTATATTATTTACTGCAGCTTTTTGGTGTGCCCATGGGCTACGCGTATTGTTTATTGTTCGGCAGCTTAATTTCCCCCACCGACCCCATCGCCGTGCTAGCCATCTTTAAACAAGTGGGGGCGCCGAAAAACCTAGAAACGGCGGTATCTGCCGAAGCTTTGTTTAACGATGGCGTGGGTGTTGTCTTGTTTATCACGGCCTATCATGTAGCCTTTGGCGGCGGACATGTGCATGCTGGCGATGTGATCTGGCTATTTTGTCGCGAAGCCATTGGCGGCTTAATTTACGGTATTGTGTTCGGTTATATCTTGTGCGTATTGTTGCGCCCTTTGCGCGATATGAAATTAGAGATCATGTTCTCGATCATTATGGTGATCGCCGCCTACGCGTTGGCCCAATCCATTGAAATCTCAGGGCCATTGGCCATGGTGGCCGCGGGTATTTTTGTGGCGAACTTTCGCCGCCACGAAACCCTGCTGCCTTTGTCACGCCATTACATGGAAAACATTTGGGAGATGATCGACGAGATTTTAAATACGGTGTTATTTTTACTGCTGGGTTTTGAAATTTTAGTGGTGAACTATGACTGGACGAAAATCATCGTCTCACTCTGCGTGATTGCGCTGACTTTACTCGTGCGTTACTTAGTGGTGGCCTTACCGATGACCGCGCTTCGCCCGTGGCGACAAAAAATCCCTTATGCCATCAGTATTTTAAGCTGGGGTGGTTTACGCGGTGGTCTCGCCGTAGCATTAGCGCTGGCGCTACCCGCCGGTGAGATCCGCTCTTGGATTTTAGCGCTCACCTACGCGGTGGTGGTGTTCTCGATACTCGTTCAAGGCACCACCATCAAGCCGCTGGTGCGATTAAGCCGCCGCTGAAGCAGCAACCGAGGCAGTGGCAGCTGCTTTATCAGAACCTGCAACAACGTTCTGTTGCGCACGATCATGAGCAAGCCACCAATCAAGCCCCACAGTTAGCATACCCAAAAAACAACCGGCACTCGCCCCCCAGAAAACCAAGGGCGCACCGCCTAGCATGGCACCGCCTACGCAAGCCGCAACGCCTGAAAACAACAAGGCCGTAAAAATATTGGGAATCGCATGGTGTCGCCTGCTCGCATTTGAAATAACAGAAGCTGCCGCATGCAAGCTGGCAGCTAATGCGATGCCAATCATCACCGATGTAAAGCCTTTCGCATCAATCGTCGTATTTTCTTGCTGCTCTTGAGTCGAGCCAAAGTGAGTCACGATAGACCCGGTGACAAAAACAGCCCCAGCAAGGTTTGCAAGCGCATTGAGAAAACTTGAGCACATCATCAGCACCTTGGCCGCTTTTGGGGGCTCAACAGCCTGAGGTATTAGCGGCGCACTTTCGCCTCCTGATGGAGTTTTTTGGCGCAAACTTCTTGCCAAGCGAATACCATTAAATAAGCCAAAACCCGTCTCGCTAAGCTGGCCAACCAGCACCCCTGCGATAAACCAAAAAGCCGCAGTGCTGCTAACCCAGGCAAGGTTAGTAAAAACGCCCAAAGTTACAGCTAACGACGGCAAAAGAATCGACACGGCAATACCGCGCTGAGCCACCTCGGCTCGGGGCAATACCGCACAACATTTGGTTTCTTCAGACATAATGATCACCTCAATGAATTTTGGGCCAATGCTAGACCCGAATGCTTAAGGAATTATTAAGACTATTGTGGCACTGTCTGCGCAGAAAGATCCCGCATGATTCCGGGCACAACAGGGGATAACTCGCCCTCTTCTGTGAAAAATACTGGTGAAATCCTAGCTCGGCGTCGACACAAGCACCCCACAGACCTTGAGGTCTGTTTTTCACTGAGCGCATTGACCTGGGCCAACAGCTGGGCCGGTAGGCTATTCGAATCATTCAGCAACTCCTTGAGCTCATTATAACGAGCAGAATCTTCCAAGCGAGCGATCGCTTGAAATACGTAGCAGTCTATCAAACCTCGTCTTCGTCCCTTACCGATTAAACCTGGCGAGAGAATTTTCGCCCGCTCACGCAAATCTAGATCAGGGCAACGCGCCAAAAGATACTGAAAGTACGCCAAACGCTGATAAACAGGATCAGAAAACGTTTTAGCAAACACAGCTTCAGCCAATTTGTTTAAAATCGTCTCAAAGTGTTGAGCGGCAAGACCTTCTGCATGCTCAGCTAGCAATTTCTCTGCTTTTCGCTCAGTTTTTAGCCCAAGTTCATTGCCATCGCGATCAAACAGTTTATGGCTTAACACATTCGCCGATACTCCTAAGATCCCGCGCTCTTTGTACGCCGCCAAAACACCAGGATCATCATCAATGGCAATAATGTCACGAGAATCAACACCATGCTTTTTCGCTGCGATCAGTGCGCTTAAGGCCTTATTGTGCTGAGTGAGCACGAAGCTAAAACATTTTTTCTGATGCTTGAGCGGTCTCTCGACTTTTTGATCCAGGCTGTGATAAACATGCTGGGCTCTAGGCTCACGATCAGGAACCCAGATTTGCACGCTATTTTCTTGCCGATTAAACCAAGAGGGGCGACCGCGCTCAAACTCTTCTTTTAACCCCTTGCACACTTCCATACAAAGATCATCAAAACCTTGCTTGTTTGTGATCACGATGCTAGCAAACTGAAGCTTAACGCCAAAAAAACCTGCGATCCCGCGCATGAGATCAAGCGCTAAGATAATATCTTTCGGATTCTTATTCCAAGCCTCTGAGGCTGTCTCTTTCAAAAAATTCAAGAGTGTACCGTCAACATCCCAAGCCAACAGCACTTTTTTTATTCTTCTCATTATGGTCACTCTTAGAGATGGCTGGAAACCAGCTTACACCCAAAAGCTTAACCTTTTATGAAGACAACTATTTTAAAGCCTGATACGCCGCCAACGCCCGATCTCGCGCCATCTTATGATCCACCATGGGCTCTGGGTAATTTCTTCCCAGTTTAACACCGGCACTTTCCAAAATTTTTTCAGACGCGGCCCAGGGTTGATGCACGTATTTATTCGGTAAATCCGCAATTTCAGGCACCCAACGGCGAACATACTCACCCTGTGCATCGAACTTTTCGCCTTGAAGTACCGGGTTAAACATTCGAAAATACGGCGCAGCATCGGCGCCACAACCCGCCACCCACTGCCAACTGGCGCTATTGTTCGCTAAATCCGCATCGAGCAAGGTATCCCAAAACCATTGCTCACCACGGCGCCAGTCGATTAACAAATGCTTTATTAAAAATGAAGCAACGACCATGCGCACGCGATTATGCATAGTGCCTGTCACCCAAAGCTCACGCATCCCCGCATCCACAATCGGGTAACCCGTTTGACCACGACACCATTGCTCAAAGGCTTTGTCACTTTTCGACCAAGCCATACCATTAAAGAGCGGCTTGAAATTTTTGCTCGGCAAGTCCGGGTTGTAATGCAACAGCGACATGGAAAACTCGCGCCAACCCATCTCTGACAAAAACTTTTCAATCGCAGCGGATAAATGTGGTGATTCGCTTGAAAGCGCTAATAGCTCAATGCAAAGTTGGTTCACACTGATTTCACCAAAGTGCAGATGCGGCGACAGATGCGACGTGGCTCGGATAGCCGGTATGTCACGCCCTGTCGCGTAATCGGCCAAACCCTCTTCCACAAAACGCTCAAACGCTTTTTTAGCGCCGATCTCACCGGGCTGCCAGTGTGGCTCAAAGGATTTCGCCCAGTTGGGTTTTTCGGGCAATAATCTCCAATCGTCTAAAAGCTCAGAAGCCGCTGGCTTAGCTTGAGCTAAAGAGCCCAAACGTTTGACTGGGTGCAATACGATCTGCCGACGCAGAGCACGCCAAAACGGGGTAAACACTTTAAAATACTCACCCTGACCGTTGAGCACTTGCCCGGGTGCATGCAAATAATTCCCCTGAAAAACCTTACACTCGACCGATTGCTCTATAAGCCAATCTTTTAAACGCTTGTCTTTCTCAAGCCAAGCTGGCTCGTACACGCGGTGCCACACCACCGCATTCACCTTATGAGACTTTATGAGCTCGGCAAAAATAGTTTTGGGGTCGCCGCTGCGCAAGATAAGCTGCACACCTCGCTTAGCTAAAGTGTTCTCAAGCGTCGTTAAGCTATGGTGCAACCACCAATTTTGCGCCTCACCCTGATCACTTTCATCATAAATATAGAGTGGTAGCACGCTCAAACCGCTGCTCGCTGCATACTGCAAGGCTGCATGATCAACCAGACGCAAATCCCTGCGAAACCAAACAATGATGGACGACACAAAACACTCCTTACGCTTTCGCTGAAACTATAACATACACTTGTTAAAGCGTGTAATATCCGCTAACGTCGTAGTATCCGAATCATGAAGGGATTGATCATGCTCAGAAAAGCTAAAACGACGACTAAAAGTACCATTAAGCAAATAAAAACGTCCCTACCCAAACCGATCAAGAAAATCCCAATTGATGGAGTGCGCATCAATGGCAAGTTGCTCACCAAAGAGCAAAAAATTATCCGAAAACTCTCTGATCGCATTGTCAGAGCACAGCGCCCCATCCGTATTTTAGAAGCCATTCGCTGGGAAGATGATGTTAGACGCACCTTCTTTAAGTCCAAGTTTAAAAAATTGCCAAAAGTGAACGCCGCCTATTACAAAAAGAAAAAAATCGCTTATAACTTTGACGAAAAAATTGGGGAATTTGAACACATTGAAGCGAAAATTCGCTCGCAGCTCGGCCAATTTTGTAGCGCAAGCCGCATGATGCAAGCCATGTGCCAAGAGTACGTTTCTGTTTTGAAAATGCTAAAAAGCCGCGGCACGCCGGATTTTGGCTTATATTCTTCACACCTTTATGGCTCAACGAGTGATGCGCTATACGCAGGTGCGCCAAAACTGCGCGACATTGCGGCCAATATCGCCGAAACCTTAGAAAACATCGCCGGACAGGCGAAAAACAAGCGTGATGACAAACGCTACAGCGCGAAAGAAGCGGCTGCCATTATGCAAACCAAGCTTCGTCACTATTTTCATGCGCACGAACATCGTATCAAAGTGTCCGCGAGCTCAGATATCGTCGCCGATGCCGCCGCCGGTGCTGAGCAAATTAAAATGAATTCGAAAGTACGATTCAGCGATAGAAACATTCGCCAACTGGAAGTACACGAAGGCTGGGTGCATTTGGGCACCACCTTAAACGGCTTGGAGCAACCGATTTGTACTTTCCTCAGTAAAGGCACGCCCTCTGCGACTATCACCCAAGAAGGGCTTGCGATCATTGTTGAAGTTTTATCATTGTCGTGCTACCCGTCTCGCGTTGCACGCATCAACAACCGTGTTATCGCCACTGACATGGCACAAAACGGCGCGGACTTTATTGAAGTATTTAACTACTTTATGGAACACGCTCACGACGAGCACGAAGCCTACAACAATACAGCCCGTATTTTTAGAGGCAGTACAGCTAACGGCAAACCCTTCACTAAAGATTTAGCGTACACAAAAGGCTTTATCTCGATTTATAATTTTTTGCGATTAGCCTTCCAAAAAGGGCAGTTTGATATTATCCCCATGCTGTTTGCCGGCAAAACCACCCTGGAAAATTTAAACACGATTGTGGATATGCACGAAGATGGCTTGGTGATTGCACCGCGTTATGTACCACCACAATTCACCGACCCCGCCGCCTTAGCAGCTTGGGCAGCGTATTCAACCAGCTTATCGAGCTTGAGCATGCGCAAGATGGAAGGTGACTTTAAAAGCTTATTGCGGGAATAAAAAAAGAGCTGCAACTGCAGCTCTCTTAAATAAAGCGAAACGCGAATAGTCTAACCGGCACAAGCGAAGCCCATTGCGGTCATCCCGCACCAATTGTAAACAGACCCTAAAGTTTTTCATGATAATGACTTTCCAAATACTCGCTCACTTGCGCCTTAGGCAAGCTGATCACATTCGCCAAGTGCTTGACCGTGATCACATAATAAATCGAGTGATTCCAGGCATACAACACTTTGTAATTTTTAAACAACATAAAAAACTGATCGCCGAGCTTTACCACAGACACTTGCTCACGCTTGTAAGCCGACACATCCTGATCAGCCACAAGACCGCGCTGCAACCAAAACGCCAGCGGGAAGTGATGGCGCGTGCCAAGCAAGGAGTACGGCACGTGTGATTTAAAGCGCACCGGCATCACGATCGGCTTCTTATATTCCCAGCCGTAACGATGCAAAGAATAGGCAATCGAACCCAACACATCCGGCGTGCTGTGCCAGATATCTTTTTTACCGTCGTGATTAAAATCCACGGCATAGTCATAATAATGCGTGGGCATAAACTGCGGCTGACCCATCGCACCGGCCCAAGAACCCTTAAGGTCTTTGAAATCCACATCGCCACGCTGAACAATTTTCAAGGCATAGCGTAATTCTTTGTAAAAATACGTCGAGCGCGGCGAATCGTAAATCAACGTGGCTAGTGTCGAAATCTCGGGGAATTTTCCTTCCACACGACCATAGCTTGACTCCAAACCCAATAGAGCCACCACGTATTTACCCTGAACATGGTAACGCGCCTCAACTTGCTTGAGCAGCGCGGCATGCTGTTGCATGTATTCATAACCTGCGCTGATACGCCCTGGCACCATCATGTGCTTCAAATACCCTTGCAATGTTAGCTTCACCTCCGGCTGATGTTTGGACTTATACACCGTGCGGTGGTAATAACGCACCCCCTCAAAGGCTTCATTCACCAAATGCGCCGAAAAGCCATCGTGCTCTAAACGTTGCTTGAGCGATTGAACAAACACGGGGAACGGCGGTTTGGCCGGTGTTGCACTCGCAAAAGCCAGCACGAAAAACCCCAAAGTGACAATAACTGCAATGATGCGCATGAGATTCATATTCCTTTGAAAAAAGTGATAGTAACGGGCATTGGCAGCGATTGCAAAAACTCTACTCATACACAAAAGCACGCCTTCAACTGCTTAAACGCGCTCCTCGGTTTCTTAGCCTCAAGGTTTCTCTTGCGCAGGGACGCTTTTCGCCATCCATGGCCGCTCCCTTACGGCATCCTTGCCTCCAGAGGCCCCGCGCAAGAAAAACCTTCGGCCAAGCCCCTTGAGCGCTCACTCAAACCCACCTTAGTCTCCTCAATGCACGAAAAAAAGAAAGAGATCCCGAACGAACAACAATACTAGATCGACCTTACGGCTTAGCTTGAAAACCAGGCCGAAGTGTAGGGTCAGGCGAATCATTTTTTCGCGAATTGCAAATCAAACACCTTGTGCCCCAAACGAAGACCGCGTTGTTCGAACTTAGTCAAAGGACGTGAGTCTGGGCGGGCGATATAATCATGACTGGCCGAAAGATTTTCAAACTGATCACAAGCCTTGGTGACTTCTAACATATGCTCGGCGTAATTAGCCCAGTCAGTGGCCATGTGCAACACGCCATCCACCTGCAGTTTTTGAGCAACAAGCGCCAAAAAAGCTGGGCTGACGATACGACGCTTATGATGGCGTTTTTTATGCCAAGGATCTGGGAAAAACAACTGCAAACGCGATAAGCTTGCATCGGGAATACAACGCGTTAACACCTCGATGGCATCCTCTTTAAACACGCGCAGATTGTTAACGCTGGCTTTCGCAGCATTATTTAGCAAAGAGCCCACGCCCGGCCTGTGCACCTCTATGCCAATAAAAAGCTTATCGGGCTCTTGCTGCGCATATTGCAACAAACCTTCGCCCATGCCAAAACCAATTTCTAGCACCAGCGGTTTCTTCTCCCCGAAGAGCGATTCAACATTAAGCAAACCATCGTCTAAATTCAAACCGTAGGTTGACCAAAGCTCATCCAGCGCACGCGTTTGCGAGGGGGTCATGCGGCCCTCACGGCGCACGAAGCTTTGTATTTTGCGAAAGGTTTTTTGTGTCATGCTATTACCACTGTTATTTTTAACCCTGCCCCTTGACGCTTTTACTTGCCTCCGGCTTTTCTTTGTCGGGGACGATTTTCGCCATCCTGGCCGCTCTGCGACGGCATCCATGCCTCTGCAAGCCCCGACAAAGAAAATCCCTCGCCAAGTCCAGCACAATTTAGCCTAGAAAAAAATTTTTAACGATGGGTTTTCACCGCATCAATCAAAACGGATACGTGCTCTGGCGGCGTGCCTGGTAAAATGCCGTGGCCCAAATTAAACACATGGCCCGGGTGATCACCAAATTCATCCATGATTCTTTTCACTTCGGCGCGAATGGCTTTTTCATCGCTGAACAAAATCACAGGGTCTAAATTACCCTGCAAGGCCACATGATCGCCCACGCGCTCACGCGCGCGCCCAATGTCCGTCATCCAGTCCACGCCGACCCCTTGGCAACCGGTCGCCGCAATTTTCTCGAGCCAAGCACCGCCACCTTTGGTAAACACGATGGTCGGCACGCTCATCGCCTGCACAATCTTTCGAATGTATTGCAAAGAAAAGGCTTCGAACGCAGGCTCGGTGAGCACGCCGCCCCAGGTATCGAAAATTTGCACCACTTGCACACCAGCTTCAATTTGCGCCAGTAAATAGGCAGTCACCGCATCAGCCAGCGTAGATAACAAGGTATGCGCAAGCTCAGGCTCACGATAAATTAAGGTTTTAATGGTTTGAAACGTTTTACTTGCACCGCCTTCAACCATATAGCACGCCAAGGTCCAAGGGCTGCCGGAAAAGCCGATCAATGGCAGGTTTGCCGGCATTTCACGGCGGATGGTTTTTACCGCCTCCATCACGTACGATAAGCTTTCGTGAGGATCAGGCACCCGCAAAGTCTCAATCACCTTGGCGGTTTGGACAGGTCGCTCAAACTTCGGGCCTTCACCTTCAGAAAAATACAAGCCCAAGCCCATGGCATCTGGGATCGTTAAAATATCGGAAAATAAAATCGCCGCATCCAAATCAAAACGGCGCAAAGGCTGCAAGGTCACTTCACAGGCCAACTCCGGGTTTTGGCAAAGCGCCATGAAGTTACCCGCTTGCTCACGCGTTTTGCGATACTCGGGCAAATAGCGCCCAGCTTGTCGCATCAACCACACTGGCGTAACGTCTACCGACTTGCGTAACAACGCATTAATAAAGCGACAGTCCATGATTAATATCCTTGTTCTTCAAGGTGCTGCATGATTTTTCGCGTGACAGCTCGCACAGAATGCCCCGCCGTATCAAAGGTGACATCAGCAATTTCTTCATATAAAGGCTCACGATCGGCTTTCATTTCTTCAAGCTTGCCCTCAACGTCGTCGACCTGAAGCAAAGGACGGTGATCTTTGCGCTGAGTGCGCTCAAGCTGTTGATCGATGGAGGCGGTTAAATACACCACCAAACCACGGCCCGCCAAGAGATTGCGGTTTTCGGTTTTCAAGACCACATCGCCACCCGTGGCCAATACGCAATTGGGTTTTTCCACCAGCTCTCTGAGCACCTCTGTCTGGCGCTTGTGAAATCCTTCTTCGCCTTCCACATCATAAATCCAGCTAATACTCACACCAGTGCGGCTTTCGATCACCTGATCGGTGTCATAAAATTCCATCTTCAAGGCCTCGGCTAGCTCCAGGCCGATCGTGCTTTTGCCCGCCCCGCTCGGGCCGACTAAAAATATACTCGCTTTGTTTCTCATAGCGCTTGTTTAACCTCTTGTGGTGTCACAAAAACCAAGAGTTCTTGGTGTGTGTCTTGCCGCTTACGATATTGAAATAATTTTCCCACCAGCGGCATATCGGACAAAAACGGCACTCGTTCAATTTGCTCACTGTGTACATGCTCATAGATACCGCCCAAAACCACCGTTTGGCCATCGCGGACCAACACTTGAGTTTGGACGCTTCGGGTATCGATCGCTGGTACACCCTGCACTTCTTTGGCACTGGGCTTATCCTGATTAACGTGCAAGTGTAGCAAAATTTTCCCACCAGGAATAATGTCTGGTGTGACTTTTAATCGCAAAACCGCTTTTTTAAACGCCACGCTAGTCGCGCCCTCGCCGGCTTTTTCTTGATAGGGAATATCTTGACCTGACTCTATCACTGCCTCTTGGCGGTCGGCCGTGACCACCTTCGGGCTTGAAATGACCTCGGCAAAACCATCCGAGGCTAAAGCCGAGAGCTCGGCATCGAGATGCACACCTGGCGCAAGCTTGACCATCGCAAGGCCCACATGCGCGGCATCAGGGTTGGCTGCTGGCAAATCCATCCATAGCCTGTCTTTAAGCGGCACATCAGCCAAGGCCGTATGTTTTGCCAGCTCATTGCTCCCAGCCAAGGTGCCGCTTAATCGTTTGCCCGACAAACCAAAACGAAGGCCAATTTCAGATTCTTTTTCCTGATCAATGCTCACGATTCGCGCACGTATCATCACCTGTTGCACCGGCCTATCCATCGCCTGAATAACGGGCTTTAGACGGGAAAAATCGGCCTCGCTAGTTCTTAGCAATAAAGCATTGCCACGCTCATCAGCGGCCACCGTCCCCTCACCCAGAATGTGCTGGCCAGCCAAAGCTTTGGCCATATTTTTCGCATTGGCGTAGCGAAGCGCAATATAATGCGTGCTCAATGCCGCCGAGCCAGGCTCAAGCTGAGGAGAGATCCTTGGCGAAATCACCCAACTATCCCCCACACGCTTAGCCTGCAAATTGGCCGCCACTAAAATTGCCTGCAGCGCACGTGGCCAACTGGTGTTATTCAAGTGCAAACTTAATTTGCCTTTAACTTCATCGTCTAAAATGACGTTCTCACCTGAAGCTTTAGCCACGGTTTCCAAGAGTTTGGCCACCGGTATGGCCTGAAAATCTAAAGAGACCGCAGAAGCTTGCGAGGCAACAAAACAAAAACTAAGACAAGCAATGTAAAAACCAAGTTTTTTCATCTTCCACTAAGCGAAATCGATGCTGATCACTCACCAACCTCGCACCCTGGGCCAAATAGGCGCCGATAGGCACAAGGACAGATTCAGGCAATCCTTCACCCAACAGCAAAAAAGTTTTGTCATGATCCTTCACAACACCGTAACACTGAAGTTTTGAGGCCACCGCCTGCTTTAAATAGTCTGAGCGCTTTGGGGTACTGCTTATAACAACCTGCTTTGAAGGCAAAAAACCGGCCACGACCATCAGCAAAAAGCCCAGCAGCGCTAACACCGAGACCGAATATTTTAAAGCACGAACTTGCCTGATGACACCGAGGCTACTCACAGGCACCGCCAGACATGCCATAGCAAAACCACATTCACTGCAGTCAAAACAGCAGCAATTACCGCATAAACCCTGCCATATTTTTTTACACATTGCCTTGCCCACAACTCAAACCAATCATTCAAAAATTTTGAAGACACCCATCCTCCCAGCGCTTGGCTTTGCAGTGCACACAGTATGCAAGATACACGCCTAGATATTCAGGCTCACAATGATAAAACACGTGTTGCTGACAACCGTCTGCTGGAAACAAACTAGACTCTCTAGCCAAACACACCCCGTAGAGTGGCTTTTGCACAAAGCCTTCGAGTATCGAGGGCCAAGCGGCGTGCAAAGCTTGTTCTCCTTCATACACACCCAAGGACCTGGGCGAAAGAGGCGGCTCTAAGCAATACACTTTAACGCTACGATCCTCAGCTAACACCACACAGGCTGTATCGCCCAGCCAATCATCCAGTTGAATTAAATACTCACGCTCGATGTCACAAGACGCATACGCCTTAATTTCAAATAAGCGATGAAAGCGCTTTCGTGTCAACAGCAGGAGACGTGAAAGCAATCGCTCTGGCAAGGCTTGCAAAAGGTAGGACGCCCCTTGCCCATTCACTTTTTGCAAGGCGCAGACCAAAGACCCAAAACCTTTTTTATGTCGTCGACGAAAATCCGTGGCACAAGCTTTTTCTGCCGCTTCGTCTAAAGCCTCAGCCGAAAACGGCTCTTCCAAAAAATCTTCAGGCGAAAACACAAACTGCAGGCATTTATGCGCCAAACGATGAGCCGCATTGATGCGCCCAAACAATTCCGACAAGGCGCCAAAGCCCTGAACGCACTCTTTTAACAGACAGCACTGATCGCGCACGAGCAACACCGAAAATGCCTCGCGCGACACGCCGACAAATATCATTAACATCAGGATGAATCTTTAGATAAGAAGAGCTTCACTATGAAGCAACGAAGCAAGTTTTCAACAACAGTTTTTTACAGAGAATTTTTCTGGAAATAGCCAGAGTCGCTTTGTATGAAATGCCAAGTGAGTTGCAATCCCCCGGGTTATCTCTCGCCGTAGCTGCTTCGCAGCAAAGGCGGATCAACCCAGGCTACTTTTTCTGCGTATTTGTAGCAACCGTCTTTGCGAGGAGCGCAGCGACGAAGCAATCTCCAGGTTAATGAGCCAGATTGCCGCGCTCACTGGCGTTCGCTCGCAATGACGTTAGCGATAAAATATAGCAACCGTCGTCAATAAACCTGCTGCTCCAGGGTTTCTTTGACCTGATTAGAATCAGCACTGGGAGCCACACTATCGCTGCTTTGCGCAGGCACGTCATTTTGCCTGAATGTTTCAAACACCGCGTCAGCCTCACCCGGTGCCGCCAGCGCACCCGTTTTCGGGTTAATTTTTACCCGCACCAAGCCGGGGGGCTCCGGCATCACCGACTCAGGCGCGCCATCGAGTGCTTTACCCATAAAGTCGATCCAAATCGGCAATGCCGCTTGGTTGCCAAATTCATACAGAGGTCTTGGCGAGTCAAACCCCATCCAGGCAGTAGCAACCAGATCATGGTTATACCCTGAAAACCAAGCATCGCGCTTATCGTTTGTGGTACCCGTTTTACCCGCCAAATCATCGCGCTTTAAGCTAAGCGCGGTTTGCGCCGTGCCGTGTTTGATCACATCTTGCATGGCCAAAGTCATCAAGTAGGCATTTTGCGGTGTGATCACTTGCGGCGCAACATTATCTGGCGGTGTGGCTTGCGCATCGGTTAAACAAGCCTCACAAGCTTGCGGTAAATTCGCTTGATAAATCGTTTGTGTATCATTCATGGTGACATGATCGATCAAATGCGGCACCACCTTGTAACCCCCGTTAGCAAACACGGCATAGCCTGTGAGCATTTGCATGGGCGTAACCGAGGCCGTACCCAGCGCCAGCGATAAGCTATTGGGCAGTTGATCGCGCTGGAAACCAAAGCGCGTGGCGTAGTCAATCGCATACGGAATACCGATCAACTGTAACAAGCGGATAGACACCAAGTTGCGTGATTGCATCAGTGCTTCTTTCAAGCTCGTCATGCCGTAAAATTTTCGCGTGTCATTTTCTGGACGCCAGAGTTGATCGTTATCTTCAAGTACCACCGGCGCATCGTTCAACATGCTAGCCAATGTGAAGCCCTTATCCAAAGCCGCTGAATAAATAAACGGCTTAAAACTTGAGCCGGGTTGACGATTGGCTTGCGTCGCGCGATTAAACTGGCTACTGGCATACGAAAACCCACCCACCAAGGCTTTGATGGCACCATTTTCAGGGTGCATGGCAATCAGTACCGCTTCAGCCGCAGGCACTTCGGCTAGCCACCCATGCGTGGTTTTATACGTAAAAATCACATCGCCCAGCGCTAAAATATCGCTAGCAGCATTAGGCTTAGGCGCCAAATATTCCTGGCCGTTTTTCATGTATTGCTTACGCGCCCAAGACAACCCCGCCCAGGGGATTGTTTCCAGCTTGCCGTTAGCCAACATGATAGTCGCCGACTGATCAGCCAAGCCAATGACCACTGCCGGCTGAAGGCGATTGACTGTTTTAATTTTTTGAAGCGCATCCTGCCAGGCCGTTAAATCATCGGGCACTTTTGTTCCAAAACTTTTTAGCACACCACGGTAACCGTGGCGTCGATCATACTGCATCTCACCTGTGAATACGGCTTGATTGGCCGCCAGCTGATCCGCTGAGTTGATCGTGGTGTAAACATCCAACCCTTTTTCATAGGCATCTTGGCCGTATTTCTCCGCCATCGCTTTTTGCACCATGGCTGCCACATACGGAGCTTTCACCTCAACACGCGGGCCGTGATAACTCGCTGTGAGCGGAGCTTTTACATATTGCTGATAGTCTGCTTTGCTGATGTAGCCCTGATCACGCATCCGTGTTAACACGTGATTTCGCCGATCCAAAGCCGCCTGCGGATTGTATAAAGGGTTTAAGGTGGATGGCGCTTTAGGCAAGCCTGCCAGCATCGCCATTTGCGGCACAGTGAGCTGCTTGAGCGGCTTACCGTAATACGTAAAAGCCGCGGCTTGCAATCCGTAGGCGCGGTTTCCATAGAAAATTTTATTAAAATAGAGCTCTAAGACTTTATCTTTAGAGAGTTCATGGTTAATGCGCATGGACAACAAAATCTCGCGCAGCTTGCGGATATAGGTTTTTTTGCGCGTTAAAAAGTAGTTTCGCGCAACTTGCATGGTGATGGTACTGCCACCCTGTGCTTTTCGACCCGTGGTCACCAGCACCAAAGCCGCGCGACCCAAGCCCCAAATATCAATACCGCCGTGCGAGTAAAAGCGCTCATCTTCGGTCGCCAAGCTCGCGTCAATCATCATTTTCGGGATTTGATCCAGCGTCACAGGGATGCGACGCTTAGCGCCATATTCGGCGATGAGTTGATCATCCGCGGTGTAGATACGCAAAGGTTGCTGCAACTGCACATCTTTTAAGGTTTTAACATTCGGCAAGCCAGCTTCTAAATACACCAGCAACACCGTTGCGAGCAAACAGACGATAAACGCCAAGGCAACACATGCCCAAAATAATCGCTTAAAGAACTTTTTCATGCCCAGTCACAACACATCAAAGCGGGCAGTATAGCGGGCTTTAGCCGCTTTTTAAATGCCCGACAGCCAATGAGGCTCTAGGGCGCACCCCTAACTCGGAACCACGGCCAGCATAAAATCCATGCCGCCTGGGACTTATGGAAAGTTACCCGTCTATCGGCAGATTAAATTGCTTTTCATGAGGAAGGCTTGAGTCATCCACATTGTCCGATCCCAAGTGAACATTGGGATCATCATCTCCACTGACCAGGACAGTATAACTATTAAAGGAGGCCGGCTAATCGCGGATCCGGTCGATGGCGCAAGCTCGCAACCTAAATCTTATACGCTCAATTCAACCCCAAATTAAGCCGTGTGCTTGCTTGACTTTAAAGTGCAAACATTCAATCATTGGCCCTCATTTTTTCACACCAAAGGAACCCAAAACCCATGAAAACAGCTTCTAAATCTCTACTTTTAACCGCTATCGTATTACCTGGCTTCGCGATGGCAGGCTCATCCACAATCAGGCCATCGGCCAACAACACTCCCATTTACCTCGGTATGGGCCTCGGTGTTCAAAGCCTGAAAGCTGAGAACCGCTTCGAAAACGGCGGCCAAGATGACTTTGGCAGTCACGGCCTACTCGCTGGCCTCTACGCAGGTTACAACCACCACTTTGCACGCCGCTTTAACTTAGGTGGCGAAGTCTTCTTTAATTTGGCCAACACCAGCGCCTCTTCCTATGGATCATACGACCCATCATTACATTTTAAAAACCGTTACGAGTACGGCCTTCGCTTGTTACCGGGTTATCAGCTAACCCAAAATACGTTTTTCCATCTGATTTTGGGCGTGGAAAACGCTTCCTTTAAATCTAGCACAGGCGGCTACAACAAGACCTACACCAAAACTGCGCCTGTAATCGGTATTGGTAGCACCACTGGCTTCACGCAACACCTCGCATTAAGAGGCGATATCAGCTACGCAAGTTTCCCAAGAGAATCTTACACGCTCAATGGCACAAGCTTCAAAACTCGCTCGTCCATGGTCGAAGCGATGCTGTCTCTCGTTTACAGGTTCTAATGTTGAGCAGAGCCTATGCCCCTGCATATCAGGGGCATTTTTTATTACCCCAGCACTTTCCTTTCTGTTAGACTCGCAAACCATGCAACGTCATGGACAGGACCCCTTATGAACCCATCTAAACGCGCCATTTTTGTTTGCCTGGCTGGCGCTCTTTTCTTTTATTACGCGTTTTTCCAAATGGCCATATTCAACAGCTTAAGCCAGGATTTGCTGGTATCGTTTCATTTACAAGCCGCGCAGCTCGGCAACTTATCCGGTGCCTACTTTTTGGCTGATGCCATCGTGCTCATCCCCACCGGTTTATTGCTGGATCGCTTTTCAGCGAAAGGGTTGATGCTGATTGTGATGGGCTTATGCACCATCAGCACCTTATTCTTTGCTTACACCACATCGCTAAGCGTGGCCACAACTGCGCATGCCATTGCCGGCATTGGCAACGCCTTTGCCTTTTTAGGTAGCATGACACTGGCCTCTCGCTTTTTAAGCCACAAGCGCTTAGCACTCGGCATGGGCTTAATTATTACGATCGGCATGATTGCTGGCGTGGTGGCACAAACCCCGTTCACGTTGCTGATTCAACACGTAGGCTGGCGCCACGCGGTCATGATCAACGGTCTCAGTGGTGTGCTGATTTGGGTATTCATGCTGCTTGCCCTCAAAGACAAGCCCGACAATGCCATCTTGCCACAATCCACACAGTCACTCTCACTAATTAAGCAAATCGCGAAAGTCACGCGCAACCCTCAAAACTGGATCTGCGGTGCTTACACCACGCTAATGTATTTGCCGATTGTCATTTTAGGTGAGCTTTGGGGTGTGATGTACTTAACACAAGCCCGCGGTTTTACCACGACGCACGCAAGCAACATCACCAGCATGATTTTTTTAGGTATGATGTTGGGCTCGCCGGTGCTTGGCTGGTTCTCCGATAAAATCACACGACGAAAATCACCCATGATCCTCACCGCCTTGCTCACACTCAGCACTGTAGCGTGGATCTTGTACGACCCTTATCTTTCCATGAGCAGTTTGATGGCTTTGTTTTTCGCGCTCGGATTTTTTGCCTGCGGGCAAGTGATCTCTTACCCCACCATGGCTGAGTGTAATCCTGTTCAGCTCACAGGCTCAGCACTGAGCATTGTGGCCATCACATTGAATCTCGGCAGCGCGATCACCCAGCCCTTGTTCGGGTGGATCATGCACTGGAATTACCCCGCCAGCCAACACATCACACAGTACGCACCAGGTGACTACAACTCTGCGATTATTATTTTGCCCGTCGCACTCATCCTTGCAATAGGCTTAAGCCTGCGCGTGCGTGAAACGTTTTGCCGTAATGATTTAATGAGCGAAGAAACACCTAGCAGTGCAACACAGGTTTAAAATATAGCTTAACTTGCGCAAGCCTCTTGCAACGCAGTACAAATAAAACTGTTCACGCTGACATCATGCTGTGACGCTTTAATCGCAACCTGTTTATGTAGTTCGTGCCCCAAACGAACATTCAACGAACCTTTGAACGGATGCTCTGGCGCCATCTTAAGTTCAGCACAGGTATCCAAATAATCATCCACCGCCTCACGAAATGCTTTTACAATGCCTTGCGCGGTTTTTGATTCATAAGAAACCAAGGCTTTAATAAACTCTAGCTTGCCATAAAAAATAATGTCTTTGGCGTCAAACTCAATCGAGCCAAAATAACCTTTGTGTTTAATCAATGTTTTCATAACTGGCCTCTCATCTCCAACGTTTTGATCAATTGCCTCAGTTGATAGCGTTTCAAACTATTTGCCGGATGCGGCTTATGTAAAGAAATCGGCGGATACTCAATATGAGCAAACTTCACACGTGAACCACTGGTTTTACCTGCGCTCAGTTCACCATAGCCGAGCTGTTTTAATAGTTTCTCGAGCTCTGCCCAACTAAAGTCAGTAGGCTCAGCCAAAAATCGCTCAATTAATTTTCTTTGCTTATTCACAAAACACGCCTCATTCTACAATAGCAAACACAATAAGCAACTAAATTTAGTTGCTTAAGCCTTAAAGCCCAAAAAGGAGATTGCGCGAAAACACACAGACTGAAGAAAAAGAATAAAGAAGGACAAACGAAGAGCTGCATCTTAATGCATTCTTCGAACCGTTGCTAGGGCCTCATTGACTCTCCTGGCCGCAAAGCTCCTACACTTTTCGCTTCAGGTAAGCAAATGAGGACACGCCCTAGACGCTCAACTCAAAAACGGGCGGCCATGGTGCGCCGAGTGAGCTCTTCAAGCTCGAGCGCCGTGTAGCCAAAATGATCCATAGCGACTTGATATTCGTCTTCCAACCAGGCACCAAAAAATGTGGGGTCATCACTGTTTAAGCTGACATTAGCGCCGCGCTTTTTCAAGAGATGCAAAGGGTGGTGCTCATAATCCTTATAAAAGTCGAGCACGATATTACTGCTGGGACAAACTTCCAACATGACTTGCTCGTCGACCACGCGAGCCAACACCGCCTCGTCTTCAACGCAGCGCACACCGTGACCAATACGATCAGCCTTCAAGACATCTAAAGCCTCGATCATTTCAGACGCAGGCGTACTTTCACCGGCATGCACACTCAAACCCAGTCCTTGAGATTTAATATCACGACACAGGGTTTTAAATACTGATAAGCGATGCTGGATGGTATCGCCTGCAATATTGGCACCCACCACATATTCATGACAAACTTTCATGGCCTCCCGCACAATATGATCGGCTTTAGCCGGCCCTTCATGGCGGTGGATAGACAACAAATAACGGGCAGTCAACCCCCAGCGCCTTTTCGCTTCATCTGCCGCTGCAACAAGGCCTGACTGCATCACCTCATACGCCACGCCATTGGCTTTCGCCACATAGGGTGAAATAATCACTTCGCTGTACTGTGTGTTCGTTTTGGCCAAGCCTTCGAAATAATCCAGCGCGATAGTGTAAAAATCCTCATCGGTTTTTAAGACACTGGCAATAGCGTCATAAATCACATGAAACTCAGAAAAATCCGACCACTTCACCGTATCCGTGTCAGCGCACATGATGGCATGAGGCAAATCCACCCCGCGCTTTTGGGCAATTTCACGAATGAGCGCCGGCCGCACCGCACCCTCTAAGTGCACATGCAGCTCGGCTTTGGGAATCGTGTGAATCGTTGTCATGATGTCTTACCATTTTTTGGGCGCATCATACCGCCTGGGCAGCACAGGCTCAAGCTTAACACGGTTGTCCCATTAAAAGTATTTTGCTTAAATTGACTACAAACGTTCAGTTTTGAGGGGAGGTTGGACGCAAATTTGATGAAACAGCGCAGTGTACATGCAAGTACATGAGCACGTTGAAGAAAATTTGCGTTCAAGATCGACCAAAAATGGACGTTTCCTGTTTTAATGCCAGCCCTGTCAAGCTTAACCTTATAAAGATTTATGCTATGATAAACCCCTGTTGTATAAGGAATCTCAACCATGCGCTACTTCAGCTATGTCATCATCATCATTTTAATTTTGCTCGGCATCACCTTTGCCGTACTTAACTCGGACACCGTGACCGTACACTACTACAGCGGCGAACAAGCCCTGCCACTATCATTACTCATGGCCATCAGTTTCGCGATTGGGATCATCATTGGCGTGCTCGTGATGCTACCGAAAGTCTGGCGACTACGCCTAGAGCGTCGACGCCTTCGCAAAAAACTGAAACACGCCGAACAAGAAATTGAAAACCTCAGGCAGCTACCTGTGAAGGATAATCACCTCTAATGCATGGCGTCTCGCTACTACTGCTACTGTTAGCCGCAGGCTACTTGGGCTGGTACCTTGCTAAGCGAGGCGCCAAACCAACGCGCTTTTCACCAAAGAAAAAAACACCGCGCCGCCTACCCAAAGACTACATCAAGGGCTTAAATTTCTTATTCAACGAAGAACCCGATAAAGCTGTCGATTTATTTATCAAAATGCTCGAGGTTGATTCAGACACGGTTGAAACACATTTAACCCTTGGCGCTCTGTTTCGCAGACGCGGCCAAGTGGATCGCGCGATTCGCATCCACCAAAATCTCATCGCACGCCCCAAGCTTGAAACCGCTTACCGTTTAGAAGCGCTTTTAGCCCTAGCGCAAGACTACCAAAGTGCGGGCGTACTCGATCGTGCTGAAAAACTTTTTCTAGAGCTGATTGACCTAGGTCAGCATTTAAATATCAGCTTAAAATCCTTACTCTCCATTTACGAACAGGAAAAAGAATGGGGCAAAGCCATCGATACGGCAAAGCTATTGATGAACAAATCCAAAGTCGATATGTCTGTTAGGATTGCCCAGTATCATTGCGAGCTTGCCGAAATAGCCTTACACAAGAAAGCCTTTGACACAGCAGAACGCCAGTGTCGACTCGCGCTCCAGCACAACCTTCAGTGCGCCCGGGCACAGCTCACCCTCGCAAACATTTATTTTACTCAGGGCGCGCTTGATGGAGCGCTCAAGGCCCTTGAGATCATCAAACACGTGAACAACGAAGAAGCCTTCAAGCTACGGGCAACCATCTATACGCAAAAACAAGACCAGGCTGCACTAACACGAGCCATACAAGACATGCTAGAGCACCACCCTAAAATGCACGCAGCACTTGAAGCCTTTAGTCAAGACAAAGACATCGACACCGAATCTAAAATCAAGACATTACGTGAGCTTTTACGCGAAACCCCGTCACTGTCTGGTTTAAATGAGTTAATTGGTCTACAATTGCAAACAGCAAAAGCTGAGGTCAAAGAGGATTTGATGATACTTCACGGATTAGCCCAACGCTTACAAGCCGAACAACCGGACTACCAATGCAGTGAGTGTGGTTTTTATTCCAAGCAAGCCTACTGGCAATGCCCAAGCTGTAAAAATTGGGAAACACTTTCACCCGCTGGCTCAAATAACGATAAGAAAACGCAACAATAATGCAGCCCTCTCACATCACCATCGCACCCATGCTGGACTGGACGGATCGCCATTGTCGTTATTTCCATCGGCAACTGACGCGACATACCACACTCTACACAGAAATGATCACCACAGGCGCACTGATTCATGGCAATGCCGAGCGCTTTTTGCACTTCAACCCTGCAGAACAACCCGTGGTGTTACAGCTCGGCGGCAGCAATCCTCACGAGCTTGCACACTGTGCGAACCTCGCAGAAAAACACGGTTATAACGGCATTAATTTAAATGTGGGTTGCCCCAGCGATCGCGTGCAAAACGGACAATTTGGCGCTTGCCTCATGGCCAAGCCCAAGCTTGTCGCTGATTGCATCGATGCTATGCAACAAGCTTGCGCGATTCCTGTGAGCGTTAAAACGCGCATTGGCATCGATGATCACGATGACTATGCTTTCCTTGTAAACTTCGTACAACACCTAGATGCAGTTGGCTGCCAATGCTTGATTGTGCATGCACGCAAAGCCTGGCTTTCGGGCTTAAGCCCCAAACAAAACCGTGAAATTCCTCCCTTGCATTACGAGCGCGTGCATCAACTGAAAAACGATTTTCCACACTTACAAATACTGACCAACGGCGGTATTAAAACCTACGAAGACATTGATAGAGAACTACCCTTTATCGACGGTGTGATGATCGGGCGAGAAGCTTACCAAAACCCCTATTTTCTCGCTGAAATTGACCAACGCTATTTCGGTGAAACAAGCATCCTCACTCGACATGACGTGATCGAACGCATGAAACCCTACATTGAAGCTGAGCGCAAACACGGCACACGCCTGCACAGCATCACCCGCCATATGCTCGGCCTTTTTAATGGCTTACCTGGCGCCAGGCACTGGCGCCGGACGTTAAGCGAGCAAGCTCACCGAAGTGATGCGGGGCTTGAGGTGCTAGACGCTGCCGCTTCAGGAGCACCCTGAGGCAACTGAGGCAAACAACCAGCCCCGCTAAGAAGCGCCCCTAATTCATCGCCGCAGAGAGGGGATACGGGGTCTCCGCCAAGCAAGCTAAATCCTGCTGGGCTGCCTGGCCCCAAAAGAAAGTCCTGACCAGCGCCTGCTGGGCTTGGCGCGCCGAAAAAAGCCGCGCCATTGCCACCCGCGCATACCCTTGAGCCTGAGCTTCCGCTTAAATCCAATGGTAAAGCCCCCGCTGCAGCTTCAGAGCGGCTTCCTATTTGTCGCAGGCAGTTTAAGAAATACTCGCTTGCCTCAGGCGTTACCCACTCTTTTGGGTAACGACAAACATGCTGCTCAAAAAGCTGAGCTGACTCCAGAGAAAAAAGTCCGGCGATAGACTGAAGCTGCGCCTTGCCCGCCAGACTAATCAGCTTCATGAATAAGAAAACCGGTTTTTTTCGTACAGTTTTCCTGTCGATCCTCAGTGTGAGTAAATAGGTAATGAGCGCCTTTATATGGGCATTCATCTGAAAATCTAGTAGGCGTTGTGCGATGAGGATTAAGTTTTTCTGGGTTGCCGGATCATCAACATTTTTATTAGGCATGACAGTATTAATCATCTTAACGACATCTTTTTTTGAATGACGCAAGCTAAACTCAATCAGCGCCTCGTGTGTCCAAGCTCCGTCACCCTCGCCTACGCCTAATAGTTTGCTAAACTCAGTTAATTGGCTGGCATTACAGATACTTTGCAATGCAAAAGCAAATAGAGCGCCAGTCTGCACTGTGCGGTGTAAAAAAAAGTCTGTTAATAAAATAGCTTGGATATACCGTTCAATATCCCGCTCTATTTCATCGTCATTAATGGTATCTAACAGTGTCTTCAATAAGACAAAAAATGATTCTTCCTGAAACTTGCTCATTGCAATGTTTATAAATAGAATATCTTGATGAATATTTTTAAAGTAACGGAATAAAGGCGCTATCAATGCAGAATTTATACTTTTTTTTGGTAGTGCTTCGAATATCATGATATCGCTCACACCGCGCCTTGCTGCTCTGGCAAGTTGAAAAATTTCTTCGCATGTGTCTATCTGAAGATTTAACATACACGCAATGCTGCCGTTACCTCTACTTAAATAGCCTATTAATAGTTGTTCATTTTCATTTGTTTTATTGCTTGCCCACTGTTGATAAATCACCTCGAAAAGGCTTGGAGAGGGCTCGCTGTGTCTCAATAGAAGCCTCGTCGTCGCTATAGGCTGTTGGGTAGAAGGCGCCGGTGCCGTTTGGCCCGAGTCACTGACAGGCATTAGCGGATACCCTATGCGTCCGGCGCTATTTAGGATCTTGTAACGAGTTTCATCGTCTAGCAACCTTATTATTCCTGTCGACAGGCTAAACCTTATTTCATGCCTTACTAAAGAAGCTAAAACCATGGTGGGGTCGATATTGTTGAGCAATGCTAAAAGGATAGAATCAGCCTGCAAATCCAGACTCGCTTGATCTTTTATGCCCCCTAATAACCTGTCCACGATGAGGACACGATGCTGACTCTCGGGAATGAGATCGCGCAGTTTTGAAACAAGCAATGAAGGATTGTTATCGTAGAAAGGCAAGACTGCCGGAAACCACGATAGGATAGATAGAGAGCACTCAAGCAGTTTTTTTAACACAATATCACGTGTTGACGTATCCTCTCGCGTGTATTCCATAAGATGCGTGACGGTGAAAATGGCAATATGGACTGAAATGAGAGGGCCATCGGGAACTCGATAGTTAAACGTATAGCCAGGAACGCAAGCATTGATACAGGCCATAATGAACTCGGGGTCGGCTTCTCTTAGCGCTCTTACAAAAATACGTTTAATAATTTTTAAGACATCAATAGAAGAAACAGCTAACCATATTTTTTTTAAATCTTCCCAGCTCAAGCCCTTGCGCCGTATGATAGCAACGCTCACCGCCATTAGCGCATCTGGATCATCAGCAAGTTCTTTTAATTGATCCGCCTTAGCCTGATGTAAACTAAAGTCGGCCAATACTTCATGAAATAAGACAACTTGATCGGGTGGAGAGGCTTGATAACACGCTAGTAGCGCCCTGACGCGTAGGCTTAAGCCTACGGATGTTGTTGCTGTTAGGATCCCTTGAATAAACGCTTTTTCGAAGCGAAAAGGTGTTAGCTCTAAGCTGTGTATTATGCATAAATGATTGACTATGGTAGCTAACCAACCGGTAGATGGGTGTATACCCGCTTGGAGATTCCACAACATGGTCTGGCAACACGCATCAATCTGCTCCCCAATAGCGGCGTCAATCCGATCTGGTGTGACGTGCGAAGCCGGTGGCGGCGGCAGGTTTGCTGAATCTAGTTCTGCTGAATCGGGTGTGGCGCGCAAAGCCGGTGGCGGCGGCAGGTTTGCTGAATCTAGTTCTGCTGAATCGGGTGTGGCGCGCAAAGCCGGTGGCGGCGGCAGGTTTGCTGAATCTGCGGTTCTTTTTCCGAGGACGGTATTTCCTGGCGTTTCTGGCGTTTCTGGCGTTTCTAGCATGCTTATAACCCAATATTATTTATTTATTTTTAGGGCGTATTAACCATGGGTTTTTCGAAACGAAAATCAAGATATGAGACAAAAATGAAAAAAATCGAAACACAAGCTGAGCCTATGCCATGAAATTTCTGTAGTTTTTGACCGATTTCGCTTGATTTGCAGTCGGAAACACCCATTGCCAACACACCCTAACGTTATACTCGCTAAAGATTAACCTTTTATTAACGCGCCGAAAGACCTCTTCTTTTTTGGCTTTCCCGGATTACGCGCTTTGCGCTACATTTCGATATCTAACCCCGAAAAAGTGCCCCGACAATCGCGGTGTTTTAGGTGGTTGGACTCGCTAAATTATGCTATCTTTCGCCCGCGTTAAAACAAAAAGAGAACTAGACATGAGCGTTTTGACCATCGATTTCCAGTCGCCGAATGCGCATCGCGATTTTTACCAATCCTTGAAAGATACAGGTTTTGCTGTACTGACTCATCACCCGCTGAATAATGATCTGCTCAAGCAAGTCCACGATGAATGGCGCGAGTTCTACCACTCGGGCAAACAGCACGCTTACCCTTGGATCAATGACACACAAGAAGGCTATGCGCCATTTCGCAGAGAAAATGCCAAAGGCACCGCCCACAAAAACCTGATGGAGTTTTTTAATGTGTACACCTGGAGCCTTTACCCCGACGAACTTTCTGGCAACGCTTTAAAATTGCACAATAACCTAGGCCGCATTGCCGCCACGTTGCTGGGCTGGCTCGATGAGCAGCTGCCTGAGGCCACCAAAACCAAGCTTTCCATGCCCTTGGCCAAAATGGTGGAGGGCTCATCCAAACATTTGATGCGCGTGATTCACTACCCGCCACTGAGTGGCGAAGAGCACCCTGAAGAAGTACGTGCTGCCGAACATTTCGACAGTAACTTACTCACAGTATTACCTGCACCGAGCATGCCTGGTCTGCAAGTCAAAAATAGTCAGGGTCAATGGCTGAATGTGGATTACACCACAGGCGATATCGTGATTAATACGGGCGATATGATGACCGAATGCACCCATGGGCACTTAAGCGCCACGGCGCATCGCGTGGTCAACCCCGAAGGTGACGCCGCGTGTAAAGAGCGCATGTCGACCCCCTTATTTGTACACCCACGCGATGACGTAAGATTATCTGCTCGCTACACTGCAAGGCAGTTTAGCCGCGAGTATTTGCGTGCGAACGGCGTACTGAGTTAAAAATAGCGAACGCTTTAGGGCGTTTGACAATCATCCAAACGAAGGAACAAACGATGACATGGCAACTAAACGCAGTGGATTTTCAAGCTGACGACGCATCACAATCTTTTTCAGACTACGTGCACAAAACAGGCTTCGGTGTATTAACGAATCACCCGATCAATCCACAACTCATTGCCGATGTTTACGCAGAATGGGAAGCCTTTTTTCACGATGAGCGCCGCTTTGACTACGCTTTTGACCCAGTCAGCCACGATGGTTACATTCCTTTTGATAAGTCTGAAACCGCCAAAGGTGCCGCGAAAAAAGATTTGAAAGAATTTTTCCATCTGTATTTGCATGGCCGTTACCCGGCGATGCTATCGGACAAAACGCGCACACTTATGACACAAATGATTGACGTCGCTTCCACCTTATTAGGCTGGCTAGAAGAAAACACGCCCAAAGAGATTCGTGCACACTTCTCCATGCCCTTGAGCGAAATGATTAAAAATTCACCTCGCACCTTATTTCGCATTTTGTATTACCCGCCACTCACAGGCCATGAAGAGCCTAACGCGGTGCGCGCTGCGGCTCATGGTGATATTAACTTACTCACCTTGCTACCAGCCGCCACAGCCGACGGCCTACAAGCGCTCGGCAAAGACGGCCAATGGCACACTGTGCCCACCGACCCGAAATACCTAATCGTCAACGTGGGCGATATGTTGGAAGAGTGTGCCAAGGGGTATTACTTCTCAAGCATTCACCGCGTGATCAACCCAGAAGGCGAAGCCGCCAAACAAGCGCGCCTATCGTCACCACTGTTTCTACACGCCCGCCCTGAAGTGCGTTTATCTGATCAACATAGCGCAGCAAGCTATTGGGCTGAGCGACAAAAAGAGCTGGGGCTGGACAGGGCGTGAGTCAGTGTTGACTTTAGCCAGATTTACCTTAGAATTCACGTCGAAATCGGGATAGGCGGCCAATTTCCTACAAAATACCCGCGCTTTTGCTATTATTTTTGTAAGAAATCACTTGCAAAAAAGACAATTATTGCATACAATGTGGCCAACATAAAAACAATATGGGTATGAAAATGAAAAAATTAGCTTTTTTAGCCTTAGCCGTGGCTTCTGTTGCAACAACATATGCAGGTATACAGGCTTTCACTGTAACAAATGACTCAGATTATACACTGACCGTTAGTAATCCGTCGGAAACCTTGACTGTTCCCCAAGGAACAACATCAAGACTAGTTGGCGCATATACTGATGATGGATATTGGCATGGCGACACAATCCAATACACAGATCAAAACGGTCAAGCACACACCGCAAAGATTTACGCCCCCAGCCTTCAGTTTTCAACTCAACATTGTGGTGGCTATCAAACCGGTGGATGGGCACTAACGCTAGGCAGCATGGACAGCAACAATTTTGCTTGCGGAGACTATACTGACGGCCTTGACAACACAACATATACCGTTGTTGTGACGAACACTGATGTAACACTTAACGCTAATAAGCGTATCGGCAACAAACTCGACTCAACTTACATCGGCATTTAAAACAAAAAAGCCATGCTACGATAATGACAGCATGGCTTTTCAAAACAACCTCAAAGCGACCCCAACCCCTCACGAATCATCCCTAACGCATCATCGATCTGCGCTTTTGTGATCACCAAAGGTGGCGCAAAGCGCGCGACCGTTTCATGGGTTTCTTTGCTTAACAAGCCCAAATTCATCAGCTTCAAACAAAAGTCACGCGTGCGCATAATCGATTGATCACACTCCACACCGATCAACAAACCTTTACCACGGATAGTTTTAAAGTATGGCGAGTTCATCGCGCGCAATTGATCTCTAAAATACTGGCCGAGCTCATAGGCATTTTGCGCCAACTTTTCATCGACAATCACATCCAATGCACAACTACCCACCGCCGCTGACAAAGGATTACCGCCAAACGTTGAGCCGTGTGTGCCACTGCTTAAGCCATGTAACACTTCACGGCGCGATAAAAACAAAGACACCGCCAATACGCCGCCGCCTAGCGCTTTACCTAAAATCAAGCCATCCGGTTTAATAGCGTCATATTCATAAGCAAATAATTTACCGGTGCGCGCCAAGCCAGTTTGCACTTCATCACAAATGAGCAAAACATGGTTATCGCGACAGACTTCGGCGCAAGCTTTCAAGTAGCCATCATCCGGCACTATGATGCCGGCTTCCCCTTGAATGGGCTCGACAATAAACGCGGCTGTGTTTTCATTGATAGCGTTTTTTAGCGCATCAACATCATTGTATTCGATCAGTTTAAAGCCCGGTGTGAGTGGACCAAAGCCAGCTTTATAACTTTCTTCCGATGACATACTCACAATCGTGATCGTGCGCCCATGAAAATTATTTTTACAAACAATGATTTCGGCTTTGTCTTTGGCCACGCCTTTTACATCATAAGCCCATTTGCGCGCCGCCTTAATGGCCGTTTCAACCGCCTCAGCGCCTGTGTTCATTGGGATCGCCATTTCTTGACCAGCCAAGCTACACGCTTTTTCTAAAAACGGGCCGAGTTGATCGGTGTAATACGCGCGAGACACTAAAGATAACTTAGCAGCTTGCTCATGCAAGGCTTTTAAAATACCAGGATGCGCATGGCCGCAGCTGACAGCAGAATACGCACTCATCATATCGATGTAGCGCTTGCCCGCGTCATCCCATACATAAATACCCTCGCCCTTGCTGAGCACGACCGGCAAGGGGGTGTAGTTCGGTGCGCAATAGTGTTTTTCAAGCTCGATGGTGTTGTTCATTCTGTTTTACCTTTGATGTTGTTTTCAGGTTTACCTTTCCCGGGTTATCGTCGCGATGCTCTTCAACCTAGGCTACATTTTATCGCTAGCGTCATTGCGAGCGAACGATAGTGAGCGCGGCAATCTTGTTAAGTAACGTGGAGATTGCCACGTCGCTTCGCTTCTCGCAATGACGGCTACCACCTAAAACAGCTGCTATGCATCACCGCTATAATCAACTCAAACATGAGTTTTTCAGTCTGATGCTCCACATCCAAATGCGGATTAAACTCTGTGATTTCAAACCCAATAAAACGAGGGTCATCGAGCAGCATCGGCAAATGTTCGCAAAAAGCGTTAGCATCCAAACCACCAGAAACCGGTGTGCCCACACCCGGCGCATGGCTGGGATCCAAGCCGTCTAAGTCCACACTCAAGCCATACGCTACCGTGCCATCTTGCGCGATGCGTTTAGCTTCTGCAAGCACAGCCTTAAGACCTAGGCGGGCAACATCTTCAGCATAGAAGATTTTTACGCCAAGCTTATCTAATAACGCAGCCTCACCGTCTTCGTAATCCCGAATACCGATTAGACAAATATTTTGGGGCAATAGCACCGGCGGGGTTGCGATGAGTTCTGGGTAGCCATAGCCGAGCAGTGATGCGATCGGCATGCCATGAATATTTCCTGTAGGCGATGTCTCGGGCGTGTGTGCATCCATGTGTGCATCCACCCAAATCAAGCCCAAAGGGCCATCGATCTCGCGCTTCACACCCGTCCAAGTACCGATACCCGAAGCGTGGTCGCCACCGATGGTGGCAAAACACTCGCCGGTTTTCACAGCCTCACGCACCGCATCGCGCAACTCATGCAAGCCATCAACGATGTTGTGAAATTTATCGCCCACGAGCTTCGCTTTAATCATAGAAAACCACGTCGCATCGATGCCCGCCTCAGCCAAGCTGCTGAAATACGGCGACTGGGATAACGCCAACGGACCATCGCCGGTACCCGAAAGCCCAGCAGCCAAACCAGAAGCATAACCAATTAAATGCAAGGGTGTTTTCTTCATTGTTTACTTCGCCATAAACAGCATCGTATCAATCACCGAATCCGGGTTGAGCGATAAACTCTCAATACCTTGTTGGCATAACCACTCAGCTAAGTCTGGATGGTCTGATGGGCCTTGGCCGCAAATACCCACATATTTGCCTTGTTTTTTACAAGCATCGATCGCCATTTTTAATAGGCACTTAACCGCAGGGTTTCGCTCATCAAACGCTTTACTCACAATGCTAGAATCACGATCCAAGCCGAGCGTGAGCTGAGTTAAATCGTTCGAACCAATAGAAAAACCGTCAAAGTATTCTAAAAATTGATCGGCCAATAAGGCGTTGGATGGAATTTCACACATCATCATGACTTTCAGTCCACCCTCTCCGCGACGAAGACCGTTTTCTTCCAGTACTTCGTGCACCGCTTTGGCTTCATCCAAGGTGCGCACAAAAGGAATCATGATATTGGCATTATCCAAGCCCATCTTTTCGCGCACACGCTTGACCGCTTCACACTCTAATGCAAAGCACGCTTTGAATTCATCAGAGACATAACGCGAGGCGCCTCGAAAGCCGAGCATCGGATTTTCTTCGTGCGGCTCGTACAAGGTACCGCCCAACAGATTCGCGTATTCGTTCGATTTAAAATCCGACAAGCGGAAAATCACCATCTTCGGATAAAAGGCCGCGGCAATCGTGGCCATGCCTTCGGTGAGTTTCGCCACATAATATTCAACCGGATCACGGTAGGCTGCAATTTTTTTCGCGATTTGTTGTTTCAAACGTTCATTACGAAGTTGATCAAACTCTAATAAAGCACGCGGGTGAATGCCGGCCATTTGCGCGACAATAAATTCTAAACGCGCTAGGCCCACGCCTTCGTTGGGCACTTTCGTAAAGGCAAAGGCACGATCGGGGTTACCGACATTGAGCATAATTTTCACGGGCAACTCAGGCAAATTATCTAAAGCGGTTTCTTGCTTTTCAAACGCCAATTCACCCTCATAAATAAAGCCGGTGTCACCTTCTGCGCAGGATACCGTCACCGCGTTGACAGCCTGTAATTTATCCGTGGCATCACCACAGCCCACTACAGCCGGAATACCCAATTCGCGCGCAATAATCGCGGCGTGACAGGTACGACCACCTCGATTGGTCACAATGGCTGAAGCACGCGACATAATCGGCTCCCAATCCGGATCAGTCATTTCAGTCACCAAAACATCGCCTTTTTTCATGCGATCCATTTCACTTAAGTCGTTGATCAAACACACACGACCTTGGCCAATGGCTTGACCCACAGAACGACCTTCGGCTAAGACTTTACCTTTGGTTTCGAGTTTATACGTGATTTTTACATTCGTATTTTGTTGCGAGTTCACCGTTTCAGGTCGCGCCTGCACGATGAACAACTCACCACTCAAACCATCTTTCGCCCACTCAATATCCATCGGCTTTTTGTAATGTGCTTCAATGATTTTGGCGTAGTGCGCAAGCTTTTCTACATCGTCATCAGTGATCGAAAATTGATGCTGTGCATTTTCATCCACACTTTCTTGCTCGATAAGCTCGGCACTACCGGCCTTCGCGTAGACCAGCTTATGCAGTTTAGAGCCTAAATTACGGCGTAAAATAGCGGGTTTATCCGTGTCGATATTTGGTTTATAGACATAAAATTCATCGGGGTTCACACTGCCCTGCACCACCGCTTCACCCAAGCCATACGCCGACGTGATAAACATGACTCGATCAAAACCGGACTCGGTATCCAAAGTGAACATGACACCACTGGCGGATAAATCACTGCGCACCATTTGTTGAACGCCGACAGAAATCGCCACACTGGCATGGTCAAACTTGTGGTGCACGCGATAAGCGATGGCTCGATCATTGTAGAGCGAGGCAAAGACGTTTTTAATGGCGGTCAGTACGCTGTCGATACCGCGCACATTCAAATACGTTTCTTGCTGGCCGGCAAAAGACGCGTTATCCAAATCTTCGGCCGTGGCGGATGAGCGCACGGCCACGGCAAATTCTGGGTTGTCTTGGCTTAAGGTTTTGAACGCGTCGGCAATCTCAGCTTCAAAGCCTGGCATCAGCGGGGCATCGAGAATGAGCCCGCGAACGGCCTGGCCGGCTTTGGCCAAGGCTTTCACATCGCTGACATCCAAGTCGCGCACCAAGGCGTCGATTTTCGCTTCGATATCATTTTGGGTCACAAAATCACGATACGCTTGTGCAGTGGTGGCAAAGCCAAACGGCACCTGCACACCTAAATCGGTCAACGATTGGGTCATCTCGCCCAAAGAGGCATTTTTCCCCCCCACCGATTCGACATCACTCATGCCGACTTCGTTGAACCATTTGATGTACTGTGCTGCCATAAAACCCCCTGGAATTGGACCCAGGGAGTATAACGAGTTTGGCTTTGGGTGGCCAGCACCTGTGCATTAATGCCGCGTAACCGCTCGCGTTGTATACAAAGACTCGCCACCATCAGCAAGCCGCTTATCCATTTGCACACGAAAGTCGCCACATTCACCCTTGACCTTGACCTTCATTTCGGAAAAGAAAGCAGACCTAGACCAGCCATCTTTTTCCGTATTGGCGCAGTACTTAAAGCCCTGCGTACCTTTAGCCCCAACCACTGTAGCCATAAGAAACACTCGATGACAGGCCTCATACGCTTCTTGGCTTGGAAAATCCTCAGGCGTTAATGTCCACAGAGCAAACTGCCGCCCCGCGGGGGCATGGCCATTTTGCAACATGACAAGATTGGGGCTGGGATGTTCTGAATCATAATGAACCCCTCCCCAGTGCGCCTGCTTACGGATCGGCTTGGCCGGTGCAGCACTATCTGCCTCATAGGGCTGTTCCAGTCTAACACGACGCGCTTTAGGAAGGCGCTCATCTAACACGCCCGGCTGTACGGCTGCTTCAGTGCTCGACGCTGCCGAATCAGCTCTTGTTGGTTCAATCACCCGTAATGCAGGTTGATAGTTGTTTATGCACTCTTGCTCTTTAGCTGACTCCAAACGCCTGGAACCCGTAACGTCAAAATAGAGCTTGCCATCTTCTTCCGTATATCGAATGTTTTCTGGTAAAAATAATACTGCCAACAAGTCGTTTAAGGCGGCTTTCTGCATAACGGGCACACAACCCTCCCAGTGATCAACCGGCAAGCCCGTGTCGTGATCAAACCCGGGTATGAATTGCGCAGAGATGCGGGTCGCTTTCATAATGCGAACAACCTGCTGCTTAATAAAATTAAGCTCTTTGATTGTAACATTGATACTTGCGATTTTTTGCTTTAACCGCACCTGTTGATCCAATGAACACTTAAAATCTGCGCGAATAAAAAGCTCTGAACCACCAGACGCGACCACCTCGAAACCGGCTTCAAAAAACAGGCGGTGCAAGATTTTTACCCACTGCCTTCCTTTAAAATTCTCAATAAATGTTGGCAAGCTAACCCTAAAATAAACACGGTCTAGCCTATCACGCTCAAAAACCAAGCTCTCAACGTGTTGAGGCCTCACCCCCAGGCCATCACAGACATCGCAGAGTATTGCTTGTTGTTTTTTGATAGTAGAAGGTAAGCGCCAAGCCCGATATCGCTTTGCCACAAAACTTATCCCACTTTCGACCAAGCTCGATACTGCACTGGTGAAAAACATCGCAGGCACCGCTGAAGCATGTTCATCATCCGACACATTCACTCTGGCAGACTGAAACAAGACATGCCATGCAAGGTACGCTGCAGAGATGCCATTGCGCAAATACCAATACATATCCGCTTTGCGGGTTTGCGAAGTGCAAAAACGTTTAAGACGATCAATGTAGTCACCAGCCTCTTGCTCAGAAAGCACACTTAAAGCTTTGCTTGAACAAGGCTTGCCGGCTTCGCCAAAGAGCGGGTATTGGCGAAAAAATCGATCCATGGCGCGCTTTGCAAGCAGCATAAACAAACCTTTTGGCAAGGTTAAATACTCAATGGCTTGCCAATAAGTACAGCGCTGATAAATGGCTTCAAGCTTGGAAGGGTTAGCATCATTCAAGCGGTTTAGCAAAGTCGAGGTTGCCATGCTGGCATGTTTCTTTTCACTCTCTCGATACTGCTCTTCCGCTTGGTTTAGCAGTACTCTAAATTTCTCAGTTTCTAACTGTGCAGGCGTGAGTTTAGCCCTCACATCATCTAACTTTTGACGTGCGAGCTTCAATAAACTGCCATCAGCGTACTGTTTAATACGATCCTTTGCCTGATTAGCCAAGCCTTCACAACGTGAACGTAATGTTGATTCAAAACGAGAAAACAAATCGTTTAGCGGGCTTGTCGGGTCAATGAAAACCCAATCAATAAGATAAGATATCAACGTAAAAGCTATTAAACTCGTATAAAACTCACGAATATTTACACCAAGTCTTGTTGCCTGCTCTTCGAGGTTCTGAATTGTCACTAGTTGATCAAGGCGCACAGGGCTTTCCTTGACTAATGAAGGCTGCTGCTGACGAGGACGATGAGGCACTAAGGTTCTCCTACGTATTGAAACAGCCCTCAATAACTGCTTTTCGAGTGATTCACAAACACCATGTTAGCTTTGTTTCATTAAGACAGTATTAAATTGAGAAATTCCGGCTTAAGCGCTATCCTAAGCCCATGTACAAAATCTACTGCATCTCAGACCACACAGGCTTAACCAGCGAATCTTTCGCCAAAACGCTATTAAGCCAGTTTAAGGATTTACGCTACCGCTTTGAGACCATCCCGTTTGTGGACTCTCTGAAAAAAGCCCAAACGCTCAGCAACAAACTAGCCAAAGAATCCGAAGAAGACAAAGTCATCGTGTTTTCAAGCATCGTGGACCCTAACTTGCGCGAAGTATTTTTGAACAAGCCATTTGAATACATCGATTTGTTTGCCACGTTTTTAAAACGACTTGAATCGCATTTTGGCCAAACAGCGCTACGTGAAACAGGCCGCGTGCACGGTATGAAAGACATTAACCGTTATATGCACCGTATCGAGGCGATTGACTTTGCCGTGCAACATGACGATGGCTTAAAAACCGAGCACTATGAAAAGGCCGACGTTATTCTCACCGGCGTTTCACGTGCCGGCAAAACCCCCACTTCGCTGTACTTAGCCATACAGTACGGTATTCGCGCCGCGAACTATCCGCTGACCGAAGAAGATTTACAGCACGAAGGCCTACCAGCTTGTCTTTCAAAGCATCGTAAAAAACTCTTTGGCCTGATGATCAACCCGGAGCGCTTAAGTGAAATTCGCCAAGAACGCCTACCGGGCAGCCAATATGCCAACATTCAACAATGCCGAAAAGAATTGCACAAAGTCGCCCAGTATTTTGAGCAAGACGGCGTGCCCTATTTAGATACCACCAGCTTGTCGATCGAAGAAATCGCGACGAACATCATCACGGCGATGCAGCTTGAGAAAAGGTTTTGATTAGCGCTACGCACAAAAAAGCCCGCTTTACGCGGGCTTTTTCATAGTCTCTTTAAACAATGTGTTAGGACCATTTAAGCCTGCACTCAACTGTAGCAGTCGCAGACTGAAGATCTGAAGGTAACTTCAAGTGCATGACTAGCTCTCCACTGGTATTGGGTTCAAAAGGATCAATCATAACCTGTGTTTTATAGCCGCCAGGCTGGATAGTTTGCTCAACCATGTCATCACTGCCTTTAACCGAATGGAAAAGCTCAACAGGATAGCTGTAGCTAGTATTAGAGCAGGTCAAGCTGTAGTGCTCACCAGACTCAGCAGCCGTTGAAAATTTAAAGCCTTCAGGCTGCGTCGACGCAAGATGGATATTCATATACTGCCCAGCTTTAACAAGCGATGAGTTAGCGAATACGGTTCCGACCGCACCGAAAGCCATCAAGCCCATTATTGTCATTTTAAATAATCTCATGATAAATCTCCTAAGTTAGACAAACGCATTAACTGACTTGCTTAAACGTGCAATCGATATGTGCTTGCTGGTATATACTGAAATCAAGATTGGAAAAATTGACCATCAATATCATCGCAGTGTCGGCGATGCTTACATGATCCTGCGGAGACACTTTAAGTGGTCCGCTTGCTTGGCCCGGCATAATATTCGCCGATTCCCAATAGTATCGATCATGATTCTCATCACCCGGTTTAGACCCACCAAAGATGACTTTAACCGATCCAAGAACAACTTTAGGGTCGGTGGGCTTATACTCTTCACTGCGACAATTTACCTCGTAAACATTATTAGGATTATTATCCAAAAAATCGATAGCTTGACTATGAAACCCGATCCATTCATCAAGTGGAATCTGGTACTTAAACTCTCCCCCAGATAAAGCGGGTATGACGACAGTTTTCGTAGCCGCCATTGTCGTGGTCGATAATAGCGCTGCCAGCGGCAATACAAACAAACAGTTAGATAGTTTCATTGGATATTTCCCCTTTTTTTGTAATTAACCGTCATGTGACGGCTTGAGCAGTTTATCACCAGCTTTCAAATTCGTCGAGATTAGAAGTGAAAAGCAGCAACACTAGCCACAAAAAAAAAGCCCGACAGTATTTCCACTGTCGGGCTTTTTGAATTTAAAACCTGGCGATGTCCTACTCTCACAGGAGGGTAAGAGCGGACACTATCAAAGCAACGCTTTGATCCGCTCGAACGGGTTTCACACGGATGTGAAACCCTGGACGCACTTAGCGAGGGCCGGATGCCCGAGCTTAGTGGGCCCGGGGCTGCCCATGTGAGAGCAAAAAAAAAACCCGACAGCGGTTTGCACTATCGGGCTTTTAGAATTTAAAACCTGGCGATGTCCTACTCTCACAGGAGGGTAAGAGCGGACACTATCAAAGCAACGCTTTGATCCGCTCGAACGGGTTTCACACGGATGTGAAACCCTGGACGCACTTAGCGAGGGCCGGATGCCCGAGCTTAGTGGGCCCGGGGCTGCCCATGTGAGAGCAAAAAAAAACCCGACAGCGGTTTGCACTATCGGGCTTTTAGAATTTAAAACCTGGCGATGTCCTACTCTCACATGGGGAGACCCCACACTACCATTGGCGCTAAACGTTTTCACTTCTGAGTTCGGGATGGGATCAGGTGGTACCCGTTCGCTATTGTCACCAGGAAACCGGTTTTTAGACACATTGTTAAAACGCTTTGCCGAAGCAAAACTTAATATGTCCAAAGAAATCTTTGGCGTATTCACAACACAAGCTTATAAAGCTCGATTTTCTCTTAGCCCAAATATTTGGGTAATATATGGTTAAGCCGCACGGTCAATTAGTACTGGTTAGCTCCATGCATTGCTGCACTTCCACACCCAGCCTATCAACGTCGTAGTCTTCGACGGACCTTTAGAGGACTTAAAGTCCAAGGGAGATCTAATCTTGAGGTCTGCTTCCCGCTTAGATGCTTTCAGCGGTTATCAGTTCCGTACATAGCTACCCGGCAATGCAATTGGCATCACAACCGGAACACCAGCGGTACGTCCACTCCGGTCCTCTCGTACTAGGAGCAGCTCCTCTCAAATCTCCAACGCCCACGGTAGATAGGGACCGAACTGTCTCACGACGTTCTAAACCCAGCTCGCGTACCACTTTAAATGGCGAACAGCCATACCCTTGGGACCTGCTTCAGCCCCAGGATGTGATGAGCCGACATCGAGGTGCCAAACACTACCGTCGATATGAACTCTTGGGTAGTATCAGCCTGTTATCCCCGGAGTACCTTTTATCCGTTGAGCGATGGCCCTTCCATACAGAACCACCGGATCACTAAAGCCTGCTTTCGCACCTGTTCGACGTGTCTGTCTCACAGTCAAGCGCCCTTTTGCTTTTACACTCATAGTACGATTTCCGACCGTACCGAGGGCACCTTCGCGCTCCTCCGTTACTCTTTAGGAGGAGACCGCCCCAGTCAAACTACCCACCATACACTGTCCTCAACCCGGATTACGGGCCTAAGTTAGAACTTCAATGTGATCAGGGTGGTATTTCAAGGTTGACTCCACCGACGCTAGCGCGCCGGCTTCATAGTCTCCCACCTATCCTACACAGATAACATCAAAGTCCAGTGTAAAGCTGTAGTAAAGGTTCACGGGGTCTTTCCGTCTAGCCGCGGGTACACTGCATCTTCACAGCGATTTCAATTTCACTGAGTCTCGGGTGGAGACAGTGTGGCCATTGTTACGCCATTCGTGCAGGTCGGAACTTACCCGACAAGGAATTTCGCTACCTTAGGACCGTTATAGTTACGGCCGCCGTTTACCGGGGCTTCAATCAAGAGCTTCGCCTATTGGCTAACCCCCTCATTTAACCTTCCGGCACCGGGCAGGCGTCACACCCTATACGTCCACTTACGTGTTTGCAGAGTGCTGTGTTTTTAATAAACAGTCTCAGCCACCTGGTATCTTCGACCCCCTTCGGCTTCAGTCGCAAGGACTTACACCTAATGAGGGCGCACCTTCTCCCGAAGTTACGGTGCCATTTTGCCTAGTTCCTTCACCCGAGTTCTCTCAAGCGCCTTGGTATTCTCTACCTGTCTACCTGTGTCGGTTTTAGTACGGTTCATTTATATCTGAAGCTTAGAGGCTTTTCCTGGAAGCATGGCATCAATCACTTCCTGATCTAAAAGATCAGTCGTCATCGACTCTCAGGATTGAGCGACCGGATTTACCAAATCACTCTCCCTACAGCCTTAAACCAGCACAACCAATCGCTGGCTGACCTAGCCTTCTCCGTCACCCCATCGCAATATAAATAAGTACAGGAATATTAACCTGTTTCCCATCGACTACGCATTTCTGCCTCGCCTTAGGGGCCGACTCACCCTGCTCCGAATTACGTTGAGCAGGAAACCTTAGACTTCTGGCGAGAGGGACTCTCACCCTCTTTATCGTTACTCATGTCAGCATTCGCACTTCTGATATCTCCAGCAAGCCTCTCGACTCACCTTCACAGACTTACAGAACGCTCCTCTACCACTCAAGATAAATCTTGAATCCGCAGCTTCGGTACATAGTTTTAGCCCCGGTAAATCTTCCGCGCAGGCCGACTCGACTAGTGAGCTATTACGCTTTCTTTAAAGGGTGGCTGCTTCTAAGCCAACCTCCTAGCTGTCTTCGCCTTCCCACAACGTTTTCCACTTAACTATGATTTGGGGACCTTAGCTGGCGGTCTGGGCTGTTTCCCTCTTCACGACGGACCTTATCACCCGCCGTGTGTCTCCCGCGCTGTACTTCTCGGTATTCGAAGTTTGCATCGGATCGGTAAGGCTTGACGCCCCCCGAGACCGAAACAGTGCTCTACCCCCGAGAGTAAACACGCGAGGCGCTACCTCAATAGCTTTCGAGGAGAACCAGCTATCACCAAGTTTGATTAGCCTTTCACTCCTATCCACAGTTCATCCCGTAACTTTTCAACGTTAGTGGGTTCGGGCCTCCAATCAGTGTTACCTGACCTTCACCCTGACCATGGATAGATCACTTGGTTTCGGGTCTATTCCCAGAGACTAGTCGCCCTATTAAGACTCGGTTTCCCTACGGCTCCCCTTTCCGGTTAACCTTGCCACTGAAAATAAGTCGCTGACCCATTATACAAAAGGTACGCAGTCACACCACAAGGGTGCTCCCACTGCTTGTACGCACACGGTTTCAGGTTCTATTTCACTCCCCTAGTAGGGGTTCTTTTCGCCTTTCCCTCACGGTACTGGTTCACTATCGGTCAGTAAGGAGTATTTAGCCTTAGAGGATGGTCCCCCTATCTTCAGTCAGGATTACACGTGTCCCGACCTACTCATCGACACCCCCTATCACAGTATTTCAAATACTGGGCTATCACCATCTGCGGCCAAGCTTTCCAGCTTGTTCTTCTACAATGTGATAGGTTGATGTGTCTGGGCTGCTCCGCGTTCGCTCGCCGCTACTAACGGAATCTCGGTTGATTTCTTTTCCTCCGGGTACTGAGATGTTTCACTTCTCCGGGTTTGCTCTTTGCACCTATGAATTCAGTGCAAAGTAACCAGTAAACTGGTTGGGTTTCCCCATTCGGACATCATCGGATCAAAGCTTGTTTGCCAACTCCCCGATGCTTTTCGCAGGCTACAACGTCCTTCATCGCCTCTTACTGCCAAGGCATCCACCATGTGCGCTTATTCACTTAACCATATATTCCCAAATAATCGGGAATACGCGTCTAAGAGAGAACTTGTTAATCTTTCGATCAACAAAATTTCAAATTGAATCTCGCTATATATGCATGTGTTGTTGAATTTGCCAAATTGTTAAAGAACCACTTCTTTACCCTGGCGAGTGATTTAACACTGACCAGCCGATCTATTGAGATCATTTTAATAAACCTGAGGCTTATTAAAATGATCTGGAGCCAGGGAGAATCGAACTCCCGACCCCCTGCGTGCAAAGCAGGTGCTCTCCCAGCTGAGCTATGGCCCCATATTGTGGTGGGCCTGGGAAGACTTGAACTTCCGACCTCACCCTTATCAGGGGTGCGCTCTAACCAACTGAGCTACAGGCCCCTTCGCCGTTGAGTTGAACTATGAAGTTCATACAATCTTTTTAAATTAAGCAGCAATTTTAATGAGCACAGCGCGTAGCTATATAAATTTAAGGAGGTGATCCAACCGCAGGTTCCCCTACGGTTACCTTGTTACGACTTCACCCCAGTCATGAATCATACCGTGGTAGCCGGCCTCCCGAAGGTTAGCCTAGCTGCTTCTGGTACAACCCACTTCCGTGGTGTGACGGGCGGTGTGTACAAGGCCCGGGAACGTATTCACCGCAACATTCTGATTTGCGATTACTAGCGATTCCAACTTCATGGAGTCGAGTTTCAGACTCCAATCCGGACTACGAACAGTTTTTAGGATTAGCTCCACGTCGCCGCTTCGCAACCTACTGTACTGCCCATTGTAGCACGTGTGTAGCCCTAGCCATAAGGGCCATGATGACTTGACGTCATCCCCACCTTCCTCCGGTTTATCACCGGCAGTCTCCTTAGAGTTCCCACCTTTACGTGCTGGCAACTAAGGATAGGGGTTGCGCTCGTTACGGGACTTAACCCAACATCTCACGACACGAGCTGACGACAGCCATGCAGCACCTGTCACCTGGTTCCCGAAGGCACGGCACTATCTCTAGCGCCTCCCAGGGATGTCAAGGCTAGGTAAGGTTCTTCGCGTTGCATCGAATTAAACCACATGCTCCACCGCTTGTGCGGGCCCCCGTCAATTCCTTTGAGTTTTAATCTTGCGACCGTACTCCCCAGGCGGAGAACTTAACGCGTTAGCTTCGCTACCAAGAAGTCACGCTTCCCGACAGCTAGTTCTCATCGTTTACTGCGTGGACTACCAGGGTCTCTAATCCTGTTTGCTCCCCACGCCTTCGCACCTCAGCGTCAGTATCAGCCCAGTCAATCGCCTTCGCCACTGATGTTCCTTCCAATCTCTACGCATTTCACTGCTACACTGGAAATTCCATTGACCTCTTCTGTACTCTAGCTTGGCAGTTTTGGATGCAGTTCCCAGGTTAAGCCCGGGGATTTCACACCCAACTTGCCATGCCGCCTACGCGCGCTTTACGCCCAGTAATTCCGATTAACGCTCGCACCCTCCGTATTACCGCGGCTGCTGGCACGGAGTTAGCCGGTGCTTCTTCTGCAGTTAACGTCACTTACGATGGTTATTAACCATCATATCATTCTTCACTGCTGAAAGTGCTTTACAACCCTAAGGCCTTCTTCACACACGCGGCATCGCTGGATCAGGGTTGCCCCCATTGTCCAATATTCCCCACTGCTGCCTCCCGTAGGAGTCTGGGCCGTGTCTCAGTCCCAGTGTGGCTGATCATCCTCTCAGACCAGCTACGGATCGTTGCCTTGGTAGGCCATTACCCCACCAACAAGCTAATCCGACGTGGGCTCATCTCTAGGTGCGAGGCCCGAAGGTCCCCCGCTTTGGTCCGTAGACATTATGCGGTATTAGCTCGAGTTTCCCCGAGTTGTCCCCCGCCTAGAGGCAGATTCCCACGCATTACTCACCCGTCCGCCGCTTGTCAGCGAAGAAGCAAGCTTCTTCCTGTTACCGCTCGACTTGCATGTGTTAGGCGTGCCGCCAGCGTTCAATCTGAGCCAGGATCAAACTCTTTCATTAAAAAAGAGATTTGCCCCTAACGCAAAATTACGTTAGTAGCCATATATATAGTATATGAGCTACGTACGCTGCACTCATCAAAATTGCTTACTTAATTTTTAAAGATCATCCTCTCCGGGAAAGGCTTTGCATTCTACACTTAGCCTTCTGCCTGTCAACGATTTTTTTACACTTTTTCAAGGGCCTAAATCGTCATCTCTCAGGCAGGCGGCCATTGTAATCACAAATTATCCAAAGGCAAGCGTTTTTTTAAAAAAGTTTTTTGGCGCTCAGATTAGGGCGTGTTAAGAGGGGGCTAGTCATCGATATAGCCGACCTCACCATGCTGACTAATATCTAAGCCTGCAAGTTCGTCCGCTTTTTCCACGCGAATAGAAAAACAGCGTTTCATCACACTAAGAATCACAAAGGTCCAAAAAGCAGACCAAGCAGCAACCAGTAGTGCTGCAAGAAACTGCACCCAAAGCTGCTTATTGACCGTCAGCCCAGGCGGATAACCTGCCCCGCCTAAACGCGCTGATATAAACACCCCCACCAACATGGCACCCACTAAGCCTGCCACACCATGCAGGCCAAATGCATCTAGCGCATCATCGTAGCCTAAAGAATGACGCCAACGCACCGCAAAATGGCAAATCGCGCTTGATATCAAGCCTATCAATATAGCGCCGAACACCCCAACAAAACCAGCCGCCGGCGTAATGGCAACCAGGCCTGAAATTGCTGCTGCTGACGTGCCAATCACCGTGACACGACGCCTGACAAGATGATCCAGAAAAAGTTTAAACAAAATAGCTGAGATGGCTGCCAACTGCGTATTTAGGATAGCCACGCCTAAAATATGAAAATTTTCTGAGCCGCCGCCATTAAATCCAAACCAACCAATCCATAAAATACCAATCCCTATCACTACAAAGACGCGGTTGTGTGGCTCAACCTCTTTGACTTGCCCAAGACATCTTTTACCAAGCAAGCATGCAGCGACTAGAGCGGCAACGCCTGAGCTTACGTGCACGACAAGGCCGCCCGCATAATCTAACACGCCCATGTGATACAAAAAGCCACCACCCCAAACGGTGTGCGCCACTGGATAATACACCAGCAATTCCCAAAAAAAGATAAACACCATCACGGCTTTAAATTTAATACGCTCGGCCACCCCACCTAAAATCAACACAGGGGCGATCACTGCAAAACCCATTTGATAAATGGCAAATGCAAGCTTAACTGAGTGGTGCTCACTTAAATTTTGATGAAGATGAAACAAAAACGTGTCCGTGATATTGCCAATCACGGCATCTGTAGGCATATGACTTGTCCCGAAGCTCAACGCATAGCCAATCAGTACCCACATCAATGTGGTCATGGACACGACAGCCGCCGCTTGAAGAATGATTGAGAGCACATTCTTGCGCCGTACGAGGCCGCCATAAAATAACATCACGCCAGGAAAGACCATGAAGAGAACTAAAATGGCCGCGATGATCATCCAATCTGCACGGCCAAGATCCACTCGACTAACCCAAGCGGGAATGTCAGCTTTACCCACTACTGTAAGGCACAGTAAGCCCGCAAGCGCTAACAGACGATTTATCATAAATCGTAATACATATCAAACTCAACAGGGTGCGTTGTGCCGCGCAAACGTGCGACTTCTTTATCTTTTAGTTCGATATAACTATCAATAAAGTCATCCGTAAACACGCCGCCTTCTCGCAAAAAAGCCCGATCTTTATCTAAAAAATGCAGCGCAGCCTGTAAGGTATTGCACACGTGCGGCAATTTTTTCGCCTCATTCGGTGAGATATCAAACAAATCACGATCAGTAGGTTCGCCAGGATCAATCTTATGTTTAATGCCATCAAGACCTGCCATCAACATCGCCGAAAAGCCCAAATAAGCATTACCGCAAGGGTCTGGAAAGCGCACTTCGATATGGGCGGACTCAGGCGTGGGCGCGTGAGGGATGCGAATGGCAACAGAACGATTACGACTCGAGTAAGCTAACATCGTTGGTGCTTCAAAGCCTGGCACTAAACGCTTATAGCTATTTGTGCTTGAATTTGTAAATGCATTAATTGCGCGCGCATGTTTAATGATGCCCCCAATATAATACAATGCCATTTGTGATAAACCAGCATACTTGTCACCAGCAAATAAATTTTTGCCGCCCTTGGCGATAGACTGATGCACATGCATGCCACTACCATTATCACCCACGATGGGTTTTGGCATAAAAGTCACTGACTTGCCATATTGACGAGCGACATTTTGAATCACGTATTTAAACACTTGGAGCTCATCTGCCTTTTTTAAAAGCGTATTAAAACGAAAAGCAATTTCATTTTGGTTACCCGTTGCGACTTCATGATGATGCGCTTCAACCACGATACCTAAAGCACGCAGTTGTTCACTCATCGCTGTGCGAATATCTTGCGATGAGTCCACAGGTGGCACAGGAAAATACCCGCCTTTTACGGTTGGGCGATAGCCTTTATTGCCGTCCTTATATTCTTTTGAAGAGTTCCACGCACCTTCTCGCGAATCAACACTGTAGAAAACACCGTTCATCTCAGTGCCCCAGCGGACATCGTCGAACATGAAAAATTCAGGCTCAGGCCCCACAAGAAACTCATCGCCAACGCCTGAATCTACTAGATACCGTTCAGCGTGTTTAGCAATGGATCGAGGATCACGCTCATAGCCTTCCTTTGTCACAGGGTCAATGACATCGCAACGAACCACCACCGTAGCCACATCACGAAATGCGTCAAGAAAAGCCGTATCAGGATCCGGCATAAGGATCATGTCAGATTCTTGAATGCCCCGCCAACCTGCGATCGATGAGCCATCAAACATTTTTCCGTACTTAAAAAAAGCCTCATCGGCAGCCGCAACCGGAATTGTGACGTGTTGCTCTTTGCCTCGCGTATCCGTGAAACGAACATCAACGTACTTGGCTTGATATTGCTCAATTAACTCATTTACTCGATTAGACATGCGCCCTCCTGGACTTAAATTTTCTTTAACCTCCAAAAGGATAACGTAATTTTTCCAATAGAGCAAAACCGCCTTTATCTGCCCGAAGCGTTGAAAAACGCTTTAAGTATGTACCCGACATTATATCGCAATAATGTTTGCAAAACGCCGTTTACCTACCTGCACCACTGCCGAAAAGCCTGCCGTAATTTTCAGGTTGTGATCTTCAACGCGCTCGCCGTCAATTTTCACCGCGCCTTGTTTGATCATGCGATTACCCTCACCAGAACTTACCACAAGCTCCGCTTGCTTGAGCACAACAGCTATCAGCAAGCCTTCACCCACATCTATACTGATCTCAGGGATATCGTCAGGCATCGCACCGTGCTTGAATCGCTCAATAAAGGCCTCACGCGCAGCCGTGGCCGCAGCTTGATCATGAAAGCGCGCCACAATTTCTTCGCCCAATAAAAATTTCACATCACGCGGATTTTGACCGTCTTGAACAGCCTGCTTCAATTTAGCAACTTCAGCCGGCGTTTTAAAACTTAAGCAATCAAAGTAACGCCACATTAATTCATCGGATACCGACATGATTTTGCCAAACATTTCGTCGGCCTTATCGGCAATACCAATATAATTACCCAAAGATTTTGACATTTTCTGCACGCCATCCAAACCTTCGATCAGCGGGGTTGTGATCACAGTTTGTGGACGCTGACCATAATGTTTCTGAAGCTCGCGCCCCACTAATAAATTAAATTTTTGATCGGTACCGCCGAGCTCCACATCAGCCTGCAAAGCGACTGAGTCGTAACCTTGGACTAAAGGGTACAAAAACTCGTGAATCGCAATTGGGCGATTATCTTTAAAACGCTTGGAAAAATCGTCGCGCTCCAGCATGCGAGCGACCGTATAGGTCGACGCAAGCTGGACCAAATCTGCCGCGGTTTTATCGCCGAACCATTCTGAGTTGAACAGCACATGGGTTTTTTCAGGATCTAAGATTTTAAAGACTTGCGACTTGTAGGTTTCAGCATTCGCCAAGACTTCTTCACGGGTTAAGGGCTTGCGCGTGACATTTTTACCCGTGGGGTCACCAATCATGCCCGTAAAGTCGCCGATCAAGAAGGTGACCTCATGCCCCAAATCTTGAAACTGGCGCAGTTTATTAATCACCACGGTATGACCCAAATGCAAATCCGGCGCCGTGGGATCAAAGCCCGCTTTTACTTTCAGCGGCTTGCCGCTTTTGAGCTTTTCAACAAACTCGTCTTCGACGATAATTTCTTCGGTGCCCTTTTTCAGCAAAGCCAGTGTTTCATTCATAATAGCTTCTCTAAAATCAAGCGCATACAGTATGACAAAATGCGCAACAGATCAAATTGAAAAAAAGAGAGCGATGTTTTTCGACATCTAAAACAAAAAACCCGGGCTCAGCCCGGGTTCCTCATGACTGATATTAACCTTGCACAGTGCTACAATGCTCGTTTGAATCAATGACAAAATGTGTATTAAGCGCTTGGGCGAATTTAGCAGAATCGCCTGTGTTAAGGGTAATGTTTGGACAGGTAATCGTTGTCGGCTTAATATCTTTGCCTGGGTTACCAGGAGTTACCGCAGACATTGTTACTGTAATATTTTGATCATAACACCCTGCATCGTTCATAATCATTTGGTAAAGATATCCAGCATAAGAGGCTGTTTGCCGGCCACTGTCAATATAGTTAGCAATCGTCAGCTCGCCGCCGCCCGAAGACATTTGATACGTAAAGGTTAAATTCTGAAGCTGAAGACCACTTTCATTTTGAAGATATAGACCGCCAGCAACAAACTGTGGCGACGCTGAAGAACCTGCAGCGAATGAAGCCGTTGATACCGCCAGGGCCACCGAAAGAAATAGTGTATTTTTCATAGCATTCTCCCCTCAAGGATAATCGTTAAACTTGGCGAGCATTGTATCAAAAAAAACGAATCTGTCAATGACTATGGAAAAATAGATTCGCACTCAAAAACACAGAAAAAAAGCTAAATCGAAAACGACTGCCCACAACCACAGGTGGTTTTAGCATTGGGGTTTCTAATAACAAATTGTGAACCCGACAAATCTTCTTTGTAATCGATCGTCGCGCCCATTAAATATTGAAAACTCATTGGGTCGATCAGCAACGTCACGCTACCGCTTTCTAGCGGCTTTTGAATCGCCATATCATCGGCATTTTGCTCTTCATCAAAGGTAAAACCATATTGAAACCCGGAGCAGCCCCCGCCCGTAATAAACGCACGCAGCTTCAATTTAGGATTTTCTTCTTCACGAATCAGCTCCAAGACCTTGGCTGCGGCAGCATCGGTAAAATCGATTGGGGATTTGGGTTTGTGAGTTTTAACGGCATCGCTCATGACTGATCACACTTGTTACTGAACTGAGGCCATTATCCGCGCAGCGAGATCGCCTGTAAAGCCCCGTTTTCTTGACACTGTTCATAGCAGAGCGTAGCCTTGTGCCAGACAAAAACCCGAGAATACCGATGCTCTGGCTCAAAGCCTTTCACGTGATCTGTGTGGTCTGCTGGTTTGCAGGGCTATTTTATTTGCCGAGACTCTTTGTCTACCACGCCATGACCGAAGATAAAAACGTCTCTGAACAATTCAAGATCATGGAGTATAAACTTTATTATTACATCATGTGGCCTTCATTGATTGGCGCGGCGTTTTTTGGCTGCTGGATGTTATTTTCGCGCCATCACTACTACGCCCAACAAATGTGGATGCATATCAAGCTCATCTCCGTGATGATTCTAGTCGGCTACCATTTACTCTGCGGCAAATACCTCAAAAATTTCAAGCGCGACCGCAACACGCACAGTCACCGTTTTTACCGCTACTTCAATGAAGTACCGTCTGTGTTTTTGGTGCTCATCATCATATTGACGATCATCCAGCCCTAAGCCCTCACTTCATTGGAGAAGCAGGAACCACACGGTCATCAGGCTCGAGAGACTGCTCATCGGACAAAGCCGTGACCCAGATGATGCACTCTACATCCCGCCCGATCACACTGGACTCAATGCGTTCTTGTAGAGCCTGTGCTCGCTGATAAAAACCTTGTGCATCTGTATGTTCTGGGCTCCCGGGGCCCGCGGTGCGCGAATTATAATCAACCACCTGATTCAAATACACCACCGTTCCCAAGAAATAGCCAAACACGCGCCTCAAAGCAGCCCCACGAGCATCAGTCGCATTGCTGTGCAAAAGCTCGTGGGCCCTGCCAATCTCAAGCAAGTGAAAATTTCGGATACGGGCTTTAATCTCAAGCTGCAGGGCGTTACAAGCCAACAGCGTTTGATAAATTCCTGAAATATCTCCTAGTAACCCTCTGACGTTCGCATTCGAGTCTTGATTAAAAAATCCACGGGGTGAATCCATAGAACTCAGCTCCTTTTTGATTATGATTAAACTGAACGCTAAGTATGGCCGAGCTTTCTTTAGAAAAGCTTAAGGCATAGCTCAATTTTTCATTTTGAGCTATGATTCACACGAATTTAAGGAGACCACCATGTCACATTCCAGCAATATCTTTCACCAAGCCGAGAAGCTGATCCCAGGTGGTGTGAATTCCCCCGTGCGCGCTTTTCGCGCTGTGGGCCTTGAACCGCCGATTATTGATCGTGGCACGGGCGCTTATATGATCGATGTCGATGGCAATCGCTACATTGATTATATTGGCTCGTGGGGGCCACTGATTGCCGGCCACGCTCACCCTGCTGTGGTGAAAGCCCTGTGCGAGCAAGCGCAAAAAGGCTTGAGCTTTGGCGCCTCCTGCGAACTCGAGCTCAAACTCGCGCAAAAAATCTGCGCCATCATGCCAAATATTGAAAAAATCCGTATGGTGAATTCCGGCACCGAGGCGACCATGAGCGCCATTCGCTTGGCGCGCGGCTTCACTGGCAAACTTAAAATTATCAAATTCGAAGGCTGCTACCATGGCCATGCCGATCATCTGCTCGTGAAAGCCGGCTCCGGCGCACTCACTTTTGGACAACCGAGCTCCGCAGGCGTACCCGAAGACTTTGCCAAACACACGCTCACCGCGGATTTTAACGATCTCTCCTCGGTCGAAGCTTTATTCAAAGAAAACGCCAACGCTATCGCGGCGATTATTTTAGAGCCTGTGGCTGGCAATATGAACTGCATCAGCCCCGAACCCGGTTTTCTTGAAGGCTTGCGCGCACTGTGCGACCAACACCAAAGCTTGCTCATTTTTGATGAAGTGATGACCGGTTTTCGCGTAGATTATCAAGGGGCTCAGCATAAATTCAACATCAAGCCCGACCTCACCACGCTGGGTAAAGTCATCGGCGGCGGCATGCCTGTGGGTGCGTTTGGCGGTCGCGCAGATGTGATGAATTACCTTTCACCCTTAGGGCCTGTGTATCAAGCCGGCACCTTATCCGGCAATCCTTTAGCGATGGCTGCAGGCCTAGCCACACTCAACTTGTTAGCCGATGGCAAAGTCTACCCCGCACTCTTTGAAAAAACCCAGTGCTTGCTCCAAGGTATTCAAGCGGCGGCCGATAAACACGGCATTGCTCTGTGCACGAATCAAGAAGGCACCATGTTTGGCATTTTCTTCACCGACAAAAGCAAAGTCACCAGCTTTCGCGATGCCACACAGTGCAACATCGACCAGTTCAACCGCTTTTTCGCGCATATACTAAAACAAGGCATTTACCTCGCACCTTCGGCTTACGAGGCAGGGTTTATGTCGATGGCGCACAGCGATGAGGATATTGCAAAAACGATCGATGCCGCAGACCAGGCGTTTGCCAGCTTGTAGCAAGCAGCACGATAGCCGCCTCAAATCCGCTCGCATACCGTATCGCAGGGTATGCGCTCGCTGTTTTGGGCGAGGGTTTTTCTTTCGCAGGGCTTCTGGAGGCATGGATGCCGGAAGAGAGCGGCCAAGGATGGCGAAAAGCGTCCCTGCGAAAGAGAAACGCAAGATCAATAAAAGCGAGCAAGCCCTGCCACTGAAAAAATGCAACCTGATGCGCAAGCACTCGTCAACGGCTAGCGTATTCCACAGCCGCCCTAGCCAACAAACGCGTGGTGTCTACAGACGGGATCGACAGTGTATTTCCAAACACTTCAGGAAGCTCTGTACAGCCTAGAATAACAGCATCACAGCTAAGCTTTTCGATAAGCCCTCTAATATATTGGGTACTGCTTAAAGACACTTTCTCAGGAATGATTTCATGGATGATAAAATCATGTATTGCCTCACAAGCACCATCAGAAAGCGGAAGGATTTCAATACCCCTGCCAGACAATGCTTTTGAATATAGGCCATCTTGCATGGTCGGCTTAGTGCCCAAGACAGCCACTTTTTTATACGCGCGACGGGAGCACTCTTCGGCGGCGATATCAATAAGGTTTAAAACCGGCACCTTAGATGCGCGAACAAAAAAGTCATAACAATAATGCGGCGTATTTGAAGGGATAATAATAAAATCGCAATGCTGCTCTAGCACCCGGATCGAGCGTAAAATCAACTCGCCCATACGCTGCCAATCTCTAGCGCCGCAAAGTGTTACGCAATGCCTCTAAAGAAAACGTGAACTCATTCGGCGCTTCAGTTTTTTGCTCAGCCTTAACGCCGTGACCAAACACCAGCTCCAAACTTACAGTGTACGGCGGCACACCCAACGCTGTTTGAAACGCTTGCCATTTGGCTTTACCCATCAAACCTTTTTGTCGATCCACATGAAGATTAGTCCAACCCAGTTGTTTTAACTCGTTGAACATTGCCGGCAATGACGTATACTGCAAGCTCACTCGCTCCACATCCATCACCGGATCTTCAAACCCTGCCGATAATAATCGATCGCCCACATCATGCATATCCCAATGCACATGCACATGCGGTTTATCATCCACTTTTGCCCAAGCCTCTCGAAGCTCAATCAAGGTATCTGGCCCAAAACTTGAAAACAGGCACACGCCGCCCACCTTTAGCACGCGCCACATTTCACTGAACACACCCGATAAATCATTACACCACGGCAACATTAAATTAGACACGAGCAAGTCAGCGTAGTGATCTGGAAAGGGCAATACTGTGGCCGCAGCACACTGAGAGCCATACGGGTAAGTTGCCAATGATTTCGACGAAATATCCGCGCCGATGATTTTAGCCTCAGGGTATAAGGCATGAATGGCTTTGGAAAGCGCGCCCGTGCCGCAACCAATATCCAACACCACAGCCGGCTTGTGCTTAATAAAAGACAGGCGTGACATCAAACGTGCGGCAATGTCTTCAGGCAAGTCAGCCTGCTCGGCAAGCTTGCCCGCCACACGGTCAAAGCGCTGAGCAACAGACGGTAATAAAAATTGTTCCATACCACAACCCGGAGTTTCGAATGAAAGCGATCATAACACGCTTGATAAACAGCGTCTTCGTACAGCACTGCTTTTTATGTAAAACCAAAAGCACGCTCATCATCTGCACCGAATGCAAGCATCAACTCAAATCACACGCCACACGCTGCCCGCGCTGCGCCAGACCCAGCACATCAAATATGGCGTGCATTAGCTGCCAAGCTGAACCGCCTGTTTTCGATAAAGCCTACGCCTGTTTTGATTATAACGATGTGATCAAATACAGCATTCAGCAGTTTAAATATCATGAGGCGCTTTACTTCGCGCCCTTTTTCGCTGCCTGCCTACACGAAACGATTAATTGGAATGAAGTGGATGCGATTTTAGCCGTGCCCTTGCATCGTAAGCGATTAGTTTCACGCGGTTACAATCAATCGCAAGAGCTCGCCAAACGCCTCAGACGGCAAACGAGCAAACCCGTGGTTAGCCATTATGTGAAACGCATCAAAAACACCGCGCCACAACACACACTGAATAAAACTGCACGAGCCAAAAACCCCAAAGGAGCGTTCAAATTGATAAAGCCGATACCGTATACGAAACTTTTAATCATCGATGATGTGATGACCACCGCCAGCACGCTCAATGCTTTGTGCAAAGCACTACAGCAAGCGAGGTCACATCACATCATCGTGGCCTGTGTGGCTAGGGCTTAGTAAACAGGCCCATCTCAACATCAGGATCTTCAAATACAGAACCATCAAGGACAGGCTTAGCGCCATCTATAACCACACATCCGTTTAAAACAGGCTCAGGGAGTGGTTCAGGATCAAGAAGCTCGTGGAGAGCAAACACCTCACCAAACCTTAAGCCCGGTGCTTGAAGCTGATCCAGGAAAAATGCGCTTTGCGGACTGGGCGATCGAGAGTCTTGTGAAAGCACATCTGCCGAACTAGCTGTACTATCTGTAAGCGGCGAAGTAGGCTTTTTCGCCCGCTTTTCGGCAGATGTGTTTTTAACACCCAACACTTTGTGTAAGATTTACCCAAAACAGAGCGACCCACCTCCTGAACCGCTGCTCTTGTTTCACGCTTATACCGATTACCAATACCTTCTTTCGCATCAAGACTGTGATAAAAAAGCTCTAGCGCACGAACATAGCTTTTCGCGCCCTCAGAATCCCTATTAGACTTACATTCACGACTTAATGGACTGGTTACCAACTGATTTCCAAGCATCGTTTGCTAAAAGCTCAGATCGTGTATAACCCTTATTGCTAGGTCTAGCCATATTAACACCTTTATTTTTATGATTATTGAGCGGCGAGTTTAGCAAAGAAAAATTAAGGGTTTATTAAAGGTAACTACTTGCCCCCTCTATTTATAAATTTCCCCACTCAACGCCGGCGCGGTGCGCTTCCTCAATAATCTTAGCCATTTGCCGAGAAACCAGCATGCCTGCCTCATCCACGACAAGTGCCTCTACAACCCTTAGCTAGCAATGGGTTATTTAACTAGCAAAATTGCTGTTTATGAATGTAGCAGCAAAGTTGTAATGCCCCTTTTAGTAAAAAGGGGCATGTGGATGACGGGGTGCGTCCGCCGGATAACAGGAGACGCATTACGAAGCTGAAGGAGCACTTGCTTTGTAAGATAACCCATCGTCCATCAAACCATCAGCTCTTCCCGAATCAAACAACACCCCAGGGGCGCTTGACATAGATATTCTCCTATGACCTGCTTGAGGGATATTTGTAAAAAACTGTCCGCTGTCACAGCAAAAACCAAAATGTTCATAGGTTCTTTCAATCAGTGAAGCAACGAATTGTTTATTCTCTCTTAAAAAATCTCTAAGCTTGCTTTCTTCAATCGTTAAATCTGTGCTTATACATCCAAACTCGGAAGCGTCATAACAATCCGTTTCAATTTTCTTTTTTAGAGTACCCCACTCCTCTGCTAGATCAGAATTACAGGGGACGTGCCACGAGCTTGTTTTCCCAGAATACGTGACTGGAGTCCCCGTGCTCAATAAATGATAAATATCCGCAATAAAAGAGACAGAATCATGCCCAAAGTTGAATTGATTAAACATCACATATAAGTAGACCTGCATTACTTCTGGTGTATATGCTGCATGTAATGCAACTTTATAAGCAATTTGAAAAAGAGCAAACCCATCAGTCTTATGAAGGCGCTTAAAAACGATCGCTGCTTGTCGAAGATTTTTTGAAATACCCAACTCCTCATCACCCGTTAAATATAACAAACCCAGCTGAGCGATTGCCCCAGGCGACCCTTCTTTCGCAGCAAAGTGATAGACATCCAACATTTTTTCTCGTCGCACCCAAACCGGGCCCGAGTTTACTTGTGTACGATAGACCTCAGCAAGTTTTAAAGCACAGTTAGCTTGGTCATGCTTACTCTCTCCCGTTCGCATACCTAACTCTAAAGCCGATACAGCCTTTGCGACACAAACATCTATTCTAATGAGTTGAGCATCAAAACTTTGAAGCGAACAATAATCTTCATTCAAAAATATTTGTGACAAGGTGATAGCTGCTTCAGCATCTCCACCTCTCAAGACACATTCAAGAAAATGTATGGCTTTATTAATATCTGGCTCCACTCGAACCGGGATAGTATCAAAGCAACCATTATAATAAAATTTAGCTATTTCAGTTCCAACCTCCGAATCTCCTAGCTCTGCCATTTCATGATATAAAGATAAAAGAAGAGAATCATTAGGTTTACTCGGTATATCAGCACTTTCCTGAGCACTATCATCCAGAGTTCCCGGCTCTCCTTGCTCCGCCACTCCAGAAGAGAAATCGAAGAAAGCAGAACAGCTCGACTCCCCCGACGAATCAGCGTCGGATTCATCACTAAAATTATTACTATCTTTGATAGAAATTAATTTTTGTCGCAAGACGTTAATTCTGAGCTCCCGATCTGTTACTGATTCCAACAGTTCATCAAAAATCGTACCGGCTTGATTAGCATCACATTGAACACCCAACTCAGGGCGCCCCTCCACAAGAAACCTAAAATACTCATATTTAGCATGCTCACTTTTAAGCTTTAGCGCCAAGTCAAAATAATATTTGGATTGAACATAATCTTGCTGCATTACTTTTTTCGCCCATGAAAACGGCGGCTCTTCAATAAAATTATAGTTTTCATCAAAACCATCTGCGTAAATTTGAAACAACCAAAAAGCCGCGCTTGGGTCACCGTTATTGGCGGCGTCAATTAACGTCTGCATTCCTTGAGCCATTTGTTGTTCTAAAGTTTTTTTGAAGTCTTTACCTTTTGGAAATAGAGTTGATGGCATGAGATATCCTTGATTTTTTTTAATTAGAAATATGAGTTTTTACTATATGGTCAAAAATTATACTTATCAAGCTATTTCGAGCAGAGGCCACCTCATTAAAAAGTAGCAAAAACTGAACAATTTTTTATGCTATCAAGCTTTGAGCTTGAGGAGGCTAAAATCAAGGGTTTATTAAAGATAACACCTTTAACGATTCACTACGCAACGGCCACCCAGCAGCTTCGCCCAAGCGGGACACAACTGTTTTTCGATAATGCCGTCAACCTGCCAAGGCGGATTGATTAAGCTCACACCACAGGCGGTGAGCTCATTACCCTGCGCCTTAGCATTCAAGTGAAATTCTACCGTAAACACTTCACCCAAGGCTTTTAAATTACGGTGAAAAGCACTCACGCGGGCTTTGTTTTTAATGGGATACCAAATCATAAAATGCCCACCGCGCCAGGTTTTCAATGCCTGTTTTAGCGATTGTTCAATCGTGTTAAATTCATCGGGCTTTTCAAACGGCGGATCGATCATCACCACACCGCGCTTTTCAAGCGGTGGCAAAAAGGCTTTTAAGCCCGTGTAACCATTCATAGGGTGAATACCCAGTTTTCTAGATTTCGGCCATTGCTCATTTAAGGTTTCATAATCTTTGGGGTGAAGTTCGCAAAGCTGCATTCTATCATCTGGACGCAAGCAGGCTTTAGCAATCGCCGGCGAACCCGGGTAAACACGAAGATCGCCTTTGGGGTTATAGGCTTTAATAATCTCAATATACGATGCCAACACCGGAAACTGCTCGGCCGCGCCCATCAAACGCGCCACACCCTCGGCATACTCTTGTTTTTTCTGCATTTCAGTGGCCGAGACAGGATAAAGCCCTATGCCCGCATGCGTATCCAGATAACAAAACGGCGCATCTTTGCGCTTAAGCGCGGCGAACAACTCAATCAAAATACAATGCTTAATCACATCGGCAAAGTTACCTGCATGATAAATATGGCGATAGTTCAAAGGGTACCTCTACGAAACAAATGAGACTTGCGATCTAAAATCCTGGCCCGTAGAATAGCGACAAAAAATAACACAGGCAATGACCACCATGACAGACTCAAAAAAATTACAAATTTGGAAAGATGATCAAACACAATTTGAACAACAACTTTCTGATTCTCAAGTCTTAAGCCTTACCTTAAAACAACGTGGATACCGTGATTTAAGACTGACAGATGCCTCCAATCTTCGCATGGCCCACCTATGCCTTGACTTCTCATTAAGCCTAACCCCAAACTGCTCTCCCAGTGACGCCGCCCAAAACCTCAGAACTTTCTTGGGAAAAAAACTGGATGAAACACAACCCGATGCAATAATCACAGGTCTAAAAGATGTATTCGAAATCTGCTCGCCTCGCCAGATCATTCGCGAAGACCAGTCGATGATTTGGCAGCTCACAAACCAACGTCGGCAAAACATGTTGTTTATCTATAAAAGTAGTGGCGAATATTACGCATTAGGACACCCAGGGCAATACAATACAGTCATTAAGCTCCTGAACATATACACCCAAGATACAGGTCAAAAGCCCGGAGTCAAAAAAATTATCGCGGCGCTGTATAAAATGTTTAATGGCATGAGCACGAAGAACGAGGAACCTTGCTATCACCGAATAGAAATTTTAAAAAACCAGCTTCACTTTGAAATTTTTGGTGGCAAAACTGCCGAGACAAGCGAGATTGGATTTGATTTTTTCAGAAATCGCATGATACAACGAAAAACGGGCTTAGGGCCGACCCGACAAGCTTTTTACACGATCGCCGAGTTGGCTGATAGACCGTGGCTAGAAATCATTGAGCGATTTCACAACACAAACCAACAACCCACAGGCGCACCGGCGCCATAATGACGGTTTATTTTTAAGCAGCGCTTTACTCGCCCTACCTTTCGCGAAATAATAGGGCTTAAATTTTAGAGCGCCAGAATGAAACGATTATTACAACAACGCGCTGTTCGCGCCTTTTTATGGCTTGTGATCCTTGCAGGCATTGTGGCCACGCTCGTCGTTTATTGGCACCACAATGAACTCTACCCTTCGACTGATGATGCCTATTTGCAAGCCAACATCGTGCATATTGCGCCGCAAGTTTCAGGCCCGGTTGATCACGTGCTGGTTAAAAACTATGACAATGTCAAACAAGGGCAATTGCTGTTCACTATCGACCCACGGCCTTTTCAGCTTGCAGTGAACGATGCCAAAGCCAAGCTCTCACTCGCCCAGCAGCAAATGCAAAGTGATATCGCCACCGTGAAAAAAGCCGAGGCCGATATCAACGCCAACCAATCCCAACTGGAGCTTGCGCAAAGCAACGCCAAACGTATTTTAACCCTGGTGAAAGACGGTCAGATCTCAGCGCAAGAAGGTGATAAAATCAATAATGCCTTGAAAGTGGCTCGCGCCAACTTAGCGGCCAGCCAGCAACAACTGGCACAAGCCCAAGCCCAGCTGGGTGAAAACGGTCCAAACAACGCGAATATCCAAGAAGCAAAAACCAATCTTGCCACCGCCGAGCTGAACTTGAGCTATACCAAAATTTACGCGCCAGAAACCGGTCAGCTGGTTAATTTCCACTTACGTCCCGGCAATATGCTCACACAAGGGCAACAGGTGTTTGATATCGTTGAGCAGAACAGTTGGTGGGTGGCCAGCAACTTCAAAGAAACCGTGCTTGAGCGCATACACCCCGGCCAAAAAGCCAGCGTGGTACTGGACATGTACCCAGGCCATGTGTATCACGGCCAAGTCGCACACTTAAGCCCAGGCAGTGGCGCGGCGTTTTCCTTGTTGCCGCCTGAAAATGCCAGCGGCAACTGGGTAAAAGTGACCCAACGTTTCCCGGTGCGCGTTGAAATCACCGACAAAGCCAATGCACGCTACCCGCTACGTGTAGGCGCGAGCGCTTCGGTCACCATCGACACGACGTCATGAACAACGCTCAAGACACACCACTCGATACTCTAAACAAAACGCTAATCACGATCAGCGTGATGCTGGTCGCCGTCATCGAAGTGTTGGACATGACTATCGTGAATGTGGCCTTGCCGCAAATGATGGGCCAGCTTGGCGCAAACTCGGATCAAATCACTTGGGTGCTGACCTCCTACGTGGTTTCAAGTGCCATCCTCATGCCGATGACCGGCTTTTTAGCTGCACGCGTTGGCCAGAAAAAGCTGCTCATGATCAACGTCATTGGTTTTATGATCACCTCAGGATTGTGTGGCATGTCCACAAGCCTGGGGGAAATTGTCTTATTTCGTACCTTGCAGGGCGTTTTTGGTGCCTCACTTGTGCCCATGTCGCAAACGATTTTGCGCAACACCTTCCCGATTGAAAAACAAGCCAAAGCGATGGCGATCTGGGGCATCGGCATCATGGTCGCACCGGTGCTTGGGCCCACTGTCGGCGGCTACATTACCGATGCAGCCTCGTGGCGCTGGGTGTTTTACATCAACGTGCCGTTTTGCATCATGGCCGCCATCATGATTATTTTCTGCATCCAAGAGACCCCGAGAGAACACTCGAAAATTGATTGGCTAGGCATCATGCTTTTGGTCATTGGGGTGGGCAGTTTGCAAATCTTCTTGGATCGCGGCAATACATCCAATTGGTTTGACTCAAAAATGATTACCCTGCTCGCCGTCATGGCCTTTGCAGGTTTGGGTATGTTTATCTCGCGCGGGCGGCGCTTAAAAGAAAAAAATATTATCAACTTTAGTCTTTTTCGTGATCGTAATTTTTGCCTATGCACCATCATGCTTGCCATTTACTGCATGGGCGCGCTCGGCATACTCACACTGCGCCCCTTAATGATGGAGCATTTGATCGGCTATACCGCAAAAACTGCAGGCCTTGCCATGGCACCTTCAGGTATCGCCTCAGCCTTTGGGATGATAATCGCCTCAATGCTCATGAAGCACATTAGCCCAAAAATCATTTTAATCGCCGGTGTATTGCTGAGCATGGCGGCAAGCTACACCATGGCTACGCAAAGTTTGTTGACGATGAGCTTTGAAGTCTTACAAATTCAAAGTTTATTTTTAGGCCTTGGCATGGGTTTTGTGTTTTTAATCATCTCATCCGTGTCGCTCTCCACACTGCGTGGCCGCGAAATGGCCGATGGCGCGGGCTTGTTTAGCTTTGGCCGAAACCTCGGGGTATCGATCGGCATTTCACTATTAAGCACGCTGGTCACACGCGCCACACAAACCAACTGGAACCAACTTTCAGAACATGTCTACAGCGGCAACTCTGCCCTTAACGTTTGGCTGCAAGCTCATAACGCCACGCTGCAAAACCCACAAACCATTGCCCGTCTGGGCGAATTAGTCGCCAACCAAGCCAACCTCATTGCCTTTAGCGATGCGTATTGGATCACCGCGATTGGCTTTACCGCATTGATTCCGCTCGCATTTTTCCTAAAACCACCCAAAGCACTCACGATGGGTGCCGGGCATTAAACAACGTTTCTCAATGAATACTGCTTGACAAACTACGTATGTAAATTACGATAGCGATCACATAACAATAACAATAAGAAATCTACACCATGGCATGCTCCTGCTTCTGCTCATTCTTTCGTAAATCGCGACAAGTCACTGACGAAAAAGTGATCTCAGCATTGCAACAGCTCAAAATAAAGTTCGCCGAATTGATTACAATATGTTACGAGAATCGCCGATCACAACCCCTCGCCCTCGGCCTCAAAACATTCGACACATTGATCGATATTTCACCCGACTCCTCAAAAGAAAAACTAACCCAGATAAAATTTATTGTGGAAGAGCTCGAACTTTTTGAAAAGCTCCTGACCCCTGAATCGCTGCACTTCGCTCAACTTAAAAACAAGCAGGAAAAGCCGTCAAACGCTCAACTAAAAAAAACAATTGAAAAAGCGAATAGCGTCATCTCAAAGGTTTACAAACAGCTCAAAGGAAATCACTGCCACCAAAACCAACCACGCTAAAAACAAAAAACATGATAAAACTTTTAAAAAATTGCTTTCAATTTCTTTTTACAGCGCACGATGAAGCTGAATCTAAGAGAAACGCCCGCTACTTCAGCGGAAACAGGCGCCCTGCTCTCAGTCAGCTCACTCAGCGCTCTATTCACCACCAGTAAGCGCGGGTGTAGAACGAAATTTAGCTCAAGCCGCAAGCCGACTGAGTGATTTGAGTCGACGGCAAGCACTGCAAAATTTACAATGGCGCCATGCCCATCAGCCACAATAAGAGCTGAAGGCCTATCAGGGTATACAGCCCTGCGACCACATCATCCATCATCATGCCTAGGCCGCCCATCACGTTGGTTTTCACCCAACATGTGGGCCACGGTTTCCAAATGCTGAACAAGCGATACACCACAAAGCCGAGCAAGACCCATTTCCAAGTTAATGGTAAGGCATAGAGTGCGACCATCACACCAACGACTTGATCAAAGACAATGCCATCGAGCGAGTATTTTCGAAGATCACTAGAAGTGACTTCACAAACCCACACGCCGAGTACAAATAAAATGAGCAATAACAAGGCGTACAAGGTCAGCGGCAAGTGCGAAAAGATTAAGAAAAGAACGGTACCAACCACACACGCCCAAGTGCGCGGCATCGGCCAAGTGCCCACACCAAAACCGAAGGCCACAAAGTGGACCCAGTTTTTCCAGATGCTGGGCGGGGGTTTTGGCATTACTCTTTTCCTTGCGAAGCTAAAGGCCGTAATTGTGACACTAATTTGTCCAAAACGCCATTCACAAACTTATGCGCCTCTTCTGCACCATAGCGTTTAGTCAGCTCCAAGGCTTCATTAATGACCACTTGGTACGGCACATCGTGATGGTGCTTGAGCTCATAGGTGGCCATGCGCAATACACACAACTCGATCGGCGTGAGATCGTCAAAACTCACGTCTTTCAAATACGGGGTGAACACCGCATCCAGCTCGGAAGCCTCCCTCGTGGTGCCGTGAAGCAAATCCACCAAATACGGCACATCAACCTTGTCTTCTTTCACTGCTGTCATCAGGTGTTTTTCGGCGTCAGCCGGTAAATTGCCTGACATGTAGACTTCGTATAGGCCTTGCAAAGCAAAGCGTCTGGCTTTTCGGCGTTGCGCAGGGATCATATTTTTTTTCCTTCTTGTTGTAATCGTTTAATCGTCTCACCAAATTGTTTCACGTCTTCAAAATCGCGATACACAGATGCAAAGCGTATGTAGGCGACGTGATCCAATTGTTTTAGCTCGTCCATCACCCACTCACCAATGCGCTTTGATTCAACTTCTCTCTCACCAGTCGCGCGAAGCTTGTGCTTGATGTGCGTGATTGCCGCCTCCAGCTTATCGCTATCGACTGGGCGTTTTTCTAACGCTCTGACCAGGCCGGCCCGCAGCTTTTCTTCTAAAAAGCCTTCTCGCTTACCATCACTTTTCACCACGCGCGGCATCACCAACTCAGCTTGCTCGAAGGTGGTAAAGCGCTCGCCACAATCCGGGCACTCGCGACGACGACGCACTTGAGCACCTTCACTGACCAAACGCGAGTCGATCACTTTCGTGTCTTCTGTTTCACAAAAAGGGCAATGCATCCTTACCTCACATACACGGGGTACGCCCGAGTCAACTCGGCCAATTTGGCTTTCACTTGCTCAAGCACATTATCGTCATTCATGTGATCGAGTATATCACACACACAGTGTGCGACGAGCTCACACTCAGCTTCTTTAAAACCGCGCGTTGTGACTGCCGGCGTACCCAAGCGTAAACCACTGGTGACAAACGGCGAAGCGGGATCGTTCGGCACGGTGTTTTTATTCACGGTGATGTTCGCCTGGCCTAAACGTGCCTCGGCGGCTTTACCTGTGATGCCTTTATCCACGAGACTGACAAGAAACAAATGATTTTTCGTGCCATTGGACACAATGCTATAACCACGCGCTTGCATAAGCTTCACCATCGCATTCGCATTATCCAACACCTGCTGCTGATACACGGCAAAGCTTGGATCCAAGGCTTCTTTAAACGCGACCGCTTTCGCTGCGATCACGTGCATCAAAGGACCACCTTGGCTGCCGGGAAACACCGCGGAGTTGAGCTTTTTAGTCAACTCATCATTTTGACGCGCTAAAATAATACCGCCTCTTGGGCCGCGTAGCGTTTTATGCGTGGTGGAAGTGACCACATCGGCAAACGGCACAGGATTTGGATACAACCCTGCCGCCACAAGACCTGCGACATGCGCCATATCCACCATCAAGTACGCGCCAACGCTATCAGCAATCGCACGAAAACGCGCCCAATCGATCACACCCGAAAAGGCAGAAAAGCCTGCCAAAATCATCTTTGGCTGGTGCGCTTTAGCCAGTGATTCAACTTGCTCATAATCAATATCACCCGTCTCAGCGTGCAAACCATAATGATAGGCCTGATAGATTTTGCCCGAGAAATTCACGGGCGAGCCATGCGTTAAATGCCCACCCTGATCCAAGCTCATCCCCAAAAATGCATCGCCTGGTTTTAACAGGGCTTGAAACACTGCGCTGTTAGCTTGCGAACCCGAATGCGGCTGCACGTTGGCATAGTCTGCGCCAAACAAGGTTTTTAAGCGCTCAATCGCCACATTCTCAACGATATCAACATACTCACAACCACCGTAATAACGTTTACCCGGATAACCTTCAGCGTATTTATTCGTCAGCACTGAGCCCTGCGCAGCCATCACATTAGCACTCGCGTAGTTTTCAGAGGCAATAAGCTCAATATGATTTTCTTGGCGTTGCGCCTCCTGGTTGATGGCTTTAGCTAAGTCAGGATCAAAGGCAGGTAAATTTTCAGCATGAAGCATGGGCTTATCCTTATTCAAATGTGGGCCCATTTTAAACGAGTTTATGAGCGAGGTCACGAGGGTTTATCGGCTTAGAAACTGCCGAAGCGGAACCACCTCAATCTTTTCATCCAAAAGATAAGCATTGTCACCCGGATAGATAACACAGAGCTTTTCAAGCCCCAGGTGCTCGAGCGAGCTTACCATAGAACGAGTGAGTTTTGGCGCATCACTGAATTTAAATTCAAAGCCCAGTAGGCCTGTATTTTGGTTAACCAATAAATCCAGCTCAGCCTGATTATGCACGCCCCAAAAAAAACAGTCTTCGGACTCAGCGCCCAGTGAATGAATCACCGCCTCCATCGCAAAACCTTCCCAAGAGGCGCCGAGTTTCGGGTGAAACAGTAACTCTTCCATGCTCTGAATATTGAGCAAAGCATGAAAAATACCGCTGTCTCTAAAATAAATTTTAGGGGTCTTAACCTGGCGCTTTTTAATATTGGCAAGCCACGGTTGCAACTGACGCACCATAAAAGTGTCGGTGAGTATATCGACGTAATGCTTAATCGTGGGATGAGATAAATTAAGCGACTGCCCAAGCTCACTCGCATTCAGTGTTTGCCCATGATAGTGGCTTAGCATCATCCAAAAACGCCGGATATTTTGCGGCTGAACTTTAAACCCGAGATTTGGAATATCCTGCTCTAAAAACGTTTTGATATAAAATTTTCGCCACGTCAGGCTTTCATCGTCAGTATTAGCCAAATACGCCAAAGGAAAACCGCCTCGTAACCACAACGATTTTTCTTCTTTGGTTTCATCGTATGAAAACGGCGTAACCTCAATATAGGCCAAACGACCCGCCAAAGTTTCTGAGGAATGCTGAATCAGGTGACGAGAAGCGCTGCCCAAAATTAAATAGCGCTGCTTTCTCTCAGGCCTGTCGACCAGCACCCTAAGTAATGGAAACAAATCAGGCTTGGTTTGAATTTCGTCGATGATGATTAAGCCCTCAAGCGCGGACAATACCGTCTTTGGCTCGCTCAAGCGCTGCAAATCCTCAGGGTCTTCTAAATCAAAATAGTGTGTTGTCTCAGATTGCAAGGCACGATACTGGCGCGCTAGCGTCGTCTTACCACACTGCCTTGGGCCCAACAAAGCCACCACCGGGAACTGGCCGACCAGGGATTTGATCTTCTCTAAATATTTGTTTCTATTCATAAAAACACAACTTTGTGAAAACTGAAAACATGGATTACAATTTTCACATATTTGACGCCGGATAGCAAGAAAACACCGGGTTTAAGCCATTTACAGCCGTTTTGTAAAATGAAAGACGACCCCGGCTATGCCATCACCAGCAAAGCATAGTAAAAACCATCCATCGCCGACTCGCCCGGTAAAATCTGGCGACCGTGAGCCATCGCATGCCCCCAGCTCGCGTCAATGGGCTGCTCGCGAGCATCGGCATGGCGCGCCAAGAAAGCCGCAATCTGCTCGCTGTTTTCTTCGGGCAAAATAGAACAGGTCGCATACAGCAAGCGCCCACCGGATTTTAAACAACGCCAAGCTGCATCCAAAACTTCGGCCTGCAAAGCCACTGCTGAGGCAATATCCTCTTCGCTGCGCAAGGTTTTAATGTCCGGGTGGCGGCGAATCACGCCCAGCGCGGAGCACGGCGCATCGAGCAATACTGCATCAAAACCCGTTTCAGAATACTGACGAAGATCGGCGCACACCGTTTGCATATTCGCTTTAAGCCTCGTGCAATTTTCCCGCACCTTATTTAAGCGCGACTCACTAACATCCAGCGCCGTGAGCCGAACAGCGGGCTCATACTCCCATAAATGACAAGCTTTACCGCCAGGGGCCGCACAAGCATCTAAAATTTTCTCGCCAGATTTCGGCGCAAGTATATAAACGGCAAGCTGGGCTGCTTCATCTTGCACAGACACCGCACCTTCTGAGAAATTTGGCAAGGCACTCACATTCACCGCGGAGCGTAACCGCAAGCCTGCCGTACTGTGCTCACAGACATCAGCCTCGATACCCGCATTTTTCAAAGACGCCAAATACGAATCGCGAGAAGCTTGCTGCGTATTCACACGCAAGCTCATGGGCGCTTGCCCATTATTGGCGTCCAAAATCGCTTGCCAGTCACTGGGGTATGCGCTTTTTATGCGGTCAATTAAATACTGCGGGTGTGAGTAAAAAGCTTCTTCGCTTTGCACAAGCTCGCCAAGCAAAGCCTCATGTTCTCGCTGAAAGCGACGCAAGCTCGCATTCACCACCCCTTTAGCCCAGACTTTTTTCAAGCTCACACACAACTTGACCGATTCATCGACAATCGCATAGGGCTTCACACGACTGTGCTGCAACTGAAATAAAGCGATCAGTAAAACAACTTCAATATCACGATCTTTGGCTTTTAACGATTTATTTAACAACAATGCCAAAAGGGCCTGAAGCTGATCATAGAAACGAAACACCCCAAAGGTGATAAATTGAATTTCAGGCAGACGCGGATGATCACGATGGTGATCTAGCGCATCATTGAGCGGCGCACCATCAAGCACGGCCTGAATAACGTCAATACTCACAGCTCGAACATCACGCATCTAAGACATCACCCACAGAAAACGGCAGTTGCTGACCGTTGATTAAATCACTCACTGGCATCGCCCTTTTACCCGGCAATTGCAAGCAGCTTAAATTAAGTGCGCGCTCGCCACAAGCCACACACACGCCAGTTTTATCGACAGATAACACAGTGCCGGGCACGGCTTGTTTATCCGTTGGCACCACATAGGCTTCAAGCACCCGAAAACGTTCACCCTTAACATATGCCTCACTCACCGGCCAGGGATTAAAAGCTCGAACTTGCCGGTCCAAACATTCAGCAGACTGAGCCCAATCTAAACGTGCCTCAGCTTTATTAAGCTTTTTAGCATAGCTAGATTGATTGTCGTCTTGTGCCTCGGGTACCAAACTCTCTAGATTAGCTATGGCTTCCAGCAAGGCTTGCGAACCGAGATTCGCAAGCCGATCATGCAGGCTGCCACCAGTGTCATGATCAGCAATGTCACAAGTCTTCTTCAATAGCATATCGCCGGTGTCCAAACCCGCATCCATCTGCATAATGGTGACACCACTTTGCGTATCACCCGCCAAAATAGCGCGCTGAATGGGTGCTGCGCCACGCCAACGTGGCAACAAGGACGCATGCACATTCCAGCTACCATAACGCGGAATGAACAAAAATGATTCTGGCAGGATTAAACCATACGCCACCACGATCATTAAATCGGGCTTTAACGCCATAAGCTCGTCATGGAATTCTCTGTCACCGCGCAAACGCTCAGGCTGATATACCTCGATACCGTGCCGCAAAGCCAATTGTTTCACAGGCGAAGCCGCAAGCTTACGGCCACGGCCTGCAGGTCGGTCTGGCTGTGTAAACACGGCCGCCACCTCAAAACCCGCCGACAACACGGCCTGTAAATGCAGAGCAGCAAATTCTGGCGTTCCGCAAAAAACGACGCGTTTTATGGACATGATTCAATCTCGGCAGTGACAAGTGGCTGAAAGTTTAATATAAATGATATCATGAGACAAATAGATGACTGGGCACAATTTAAATGGCTGCACGCTTTTCGGTGTGCCGTAGCCGTCAGCGTCTGCCTTTTCATCATTAATCAGTTCACTTGGCCACTGCTTGCCTTCATGGCACCCACCTCCGCCTTTGTGATCATGAACGTCTTCAAGAACCAGACGGTCTCGAGCGCTATACAGCGCATCGTCGGGCCTTTTATTTTTTCGATCTTCGCCTTGCTGTGTGCTTACTTTGTGCATAACCCCTGGCTGAACACGGTTTTTTTATTCTTACTATTACTGATCGGCAGCTACTTATTCGCACGAGCCTATTTTCCTTATGCCGCGATCATGGGCTGCTTGATTGGCACAGTTATCTTTTCTGTCGCCGCCACCAGTACACACCCCGACTTTGCCACACTCACCGCTATTTCGTTTATCGCTTATTGCGTGATAGGCGTTGTGATCGCCTGGCTCGCCACACGACTGATCTTCCCTAACCGCGCTAAACGAGAGTTACTCCCACAACTTGGCCTCACATTAGACGCGATCAAAGAAAGTTATAAAAGTAAAAAAGCAATGCTATCACTCGAAAGCTTCACCCCGCTAAAGCATTTATTTCTCAATTGTGAGCACCAGTTCAAGCCCGCCCAAGCTAGAATCATTGAACACTTAATTATTGAGCTAAAACAGCTTTATTTAAAAGTCGAACGCATCAACCAGGAAAAACGAACGCAGACACTCGGCAAAAAATTGCCCGAGCTTGGCAAAGCGCTCAGGGCACTCGATCAAGCCATGATCGATCGCTTCAGCGCTTTCGCTCAAGCACTGAAGAGCAGCAAACCTTTAAGCCATCGCGCAAGCGAAATTAGCGACATGCTCAACCAGCTAGACTCTCTATTAAGCCAGCTTCGCGAGCAAGGCGAACTATTAAAGCAAGATGTCTTAAGCGTACTCAAACTCACCAGCTGTATCCAAAGCTATCGCCTACTCAACCAAAAACTCGAAGCCTGCATCAAAGCGTTCAATGCCAGCTTTGACACACACACCACACCCAAACAACTCAATGCTTTTCTACCCGGCGAGAAAAGCCGCTTGTGGCAGTGGGATAAAAAAACAGCCAGACGAACGTTTAAAATCAGCATTGTGCTCTTGATCGTGTATTACTTTGTAACCCAGCAGCACTTACCCGGCAGCTTTCAAGCGATCATCACAGCAGGCATTATTGCCGCGCAACCTAACCTCGGCCAATCCACACAAAAACTTTGGCAACGTTTTTTAGGGATTGTCGTCGGCGGACTCATTGGCTTTGGCTTGCTATTACTACTAGGGCATACAAGCAGTTTATGGCTTCTCATTCCGGCCTTGTTTATCCTCACCTTAGTGTTTAGCTATATCGCACAAGGCTCAGACACGGTCAGCTACTTCGGCATACAAGCCGGTGTGATTTTATTTATCCTGGTCGCCATGCTCGAGCCAAGCCACAACACAACCATGGCGATACAACGTTTAGAAGGCGTCTTTAGCGGTGGATTGATTGCATTAATTGTCGCTTGGATCCTTTTCCCCGTTCACCCACGCAAACTATTACGCAAACAATTAGGTGTAGGTTTACAGCTTGCCAGCCAATTAACAACCGCCATCAATCAACACAAGGTTAGCGATGTCCGAATCATTTTACGCGACGCCCTAAGCGGAAAGAAACAGCTGCTTGATGATCTCAACGGACTAGGTAGCCAAGCAGCCGACAGGCAAATACTCGACAGCTTTAACCTACTAGAGGAATGTTTTGAACAACTGGCACACTTAAATGACATTCAAGCTCAAGTCAACAAAAGCCAACTCTGCCAGCGAGCTGACCGCGACCTACAAACGGTTCGCCGAATCTTACCGCGCATTTTTGAACAACTTGGCACATTAGACACGGCAAACGTCAAACAACTTGACCCCGAGCGCCTCATTAAAACGATCGGTGAAATCGCGCAATCTTATCGGGAGCGACGCATTACCTACCAATACCCACTCGAAGAAAGCGAACTTTACGCGAACTACGTTTGCACTTGGATTTTCATTGCTGAGCGCGCCGTGCTACTCAAGGCCTTGCTGTTAAAGTCGAGCTAGGCAACGTCCCTAAAGTCTCGGTAGGAGCGAAAAACAAGATAATCGAGGAAAAATAGCTGAAGGTTCGAGGCGAATATTGAACATATTTAACGAGAAGCTTCAGCTATTTTTACCGATTTTGCTTGTTTTACAGCCCAGCGACGACTTTAGGGACGTTGCCTAAATACTTCATAGACTGCAAGCTTAGCTTCTGTGTTTTTCACTTTAAATATTGAACGTCTTGCCCAGTATTCAGCAGGCTTTAGCGATACGCTCGCCGACTGAAATAAAGCGTGATTGCGAGCCAAACGCGCAACCTCAATCTCACTACGCACAAAAGGACTATCGCTGGCAAAAAGCAACTCGCCCAAGGGCTGCTTTTCTTTCAAATCGCTAAGATACTTCAGCACAGAATCTGTGAGCACGCTGCGGCCATAAACCTCAATCGCCTTGCCCTGATGCAGAATCTCTCGCACAGTCACGCGCGCACCCACTGTGATCTGTAAATACCCCGCATCTTCTTCTGTAATTGTTTGCTGCTGATCGGTCAACTTCACAAAACGATAGCTGTCACCATTGAATTTTCGGCAGCGAGCTGTCAGTGAATCGCGCGATGACAACCACTCAAACAAATCAGCCGGCACGCGGCCGGCTGTGATAGGCGCCCAAACTGGCATGATTATTCCATATCAGTGGAATACTGGCCCAACTGGGCTTTGCTATTAAGCTCTAAACGCTTTAAGAAAGCCGCTTGTGCTGCTTGTACGTTTTCGGCTTTACCGCGCCACGCGTCCATCGCAGGCTCTTGCAAAGCGCGCGCATACGAGAAGCTCAAATTCCAAGGCTTATGGGCTGCTTGGTTCATCAGGTTTAGATGTGCTGTAGCCTGCTCTGGCGTTTGACCACCGGAGAGGAAGTTGATCGTGGGGACCGCAGCTGGCACCGTGCGACGAAAGACACTCAAGGTTTCATTCGCGACTTCTTCATGCGACGCCTGTTTTGCACATTGCTTACCAGAGATCACCATGCTCGGCTTTAAGATCATGCCTTCTAAATGCACTTTGTGCAGGTGCAAGAAACGGAAGGTGTGAAACAACACACGATCACTCACGCGTGCGCAGCGCTCTAGCGTATGATCGCCATCGATTAAAATCTCTGGCTCAACAATCGGCACAATACCGGCTTGCTGGCAGGCCGTGGCGTAACGCGCCAAACCTTCGGCGTTGGTATGAATCGCTTGCATTGAGGGCGTATCATCGCTGATGCGGTACACCGAACGCCATTTCGCAAAACGCGCACCGAGTTTTCTGTATTCTGCTAAACGTTCAGGCAAGCCATCGAGGCCTTGCGTGGTTTGTTCATCATCGGCGTTGATTAATTCAATTAAACCTTTGTCGACCTTAATGCCCGGCACAATACCTTGCTTGGCCAATAATTCAGGAATTGGCGTGCCGCACGAAGCTTTCTGCATCAACGTTTCTTCAAAGAGAATCACACCACTCAAATACTGGCCCACATTCGGTGCGGTGAACAACATTTCACGGTACGCCAAACGGTTGGCTTCCGTATTTTCCACACCCACCGCCTCAAAGCGTTTACCCACTGTGCGGTGACTTTCATCAGCGGCCAAAATACCTTTACCTGGCTGGACGATGTCTTTGATCGTGTTTAATAATACGTCGATGCTCATAGCGTTCCTCATTTAAGGTGTTTAAAAGACCGTTACAGCGGCCTCGCAAAGGGGTATCATCATACCGAAAAAAATGGAAATAGACCATGACTCCGTGTCCTTGTCACAGCCAAAAACCGTACGACGCCTGTTGCGGTCGATTCATTGGCGGTCATGCTTTGCCCAGCACGCCGCTAGAACTTATGCGCTCACGCTACACGGCATTCACCCAAGCCAATATGGACTATGTTCAAGAAACGCAATGCGGCCCGGCGGCCGAATACTTTGATCGAAAAATGGCCAAGTCTTGGGCGGAGCAATCGATTTGGCTGGGCCTGGATATCATCAGCGCGCCCAGTATTGGGCCCTTTGACATGATAGGCTACGTCACCTTTCGCGCGCACTATTCCTTCGAAGGCAAGACCCAGCAACTCAACGAAAAAAGTCGCTTTGAAAAAATCGATGATCGCTGGTTCTATGTGGGCGGGAAAATTTAGGCTTTCGCATTCTCTCTGAGTGTTGCAATCGCGCGAGCATAATCTGCTTCTTTAAAAATCGCAGAGCCTGCCACAAAGGTATCCGCGCCCGCTTGCGCCACCAGATGAATATTATCCGCGCGCAAACCGCCATCAACCGCTAAATAAATATGCTCACCACTGCGATCAATGCGAGCACGCACATCCCGAATCGTCTCAACACTGCTTTCAATGAAGGTTTGCCCACCAAAACCTGGGTTCACCGACATACACAACACCAAAGCCAAGTCCGAAAGCACGTTATCCAACCAGCGCGTGGAGCTACTAGGGTTAATCGCAAGACCAGCTTTGCAACCGTAGTGCTTGATTTGGCGAATACTGCGCATGACATCACGGGTGGCTTCAGGGTGAAAGGTGATGTAGTCGGCACCCGCCTTGGCAAACGCGGAAATCAGATTATCCACGGGCTCAACCATCAAATGCACATCCAAGGTGTGCTTGATACCGTAGTTACGTAAAGCGGTGCAAATCATCGGGCCAATCGTGAGATTCGGCACGTAATGATTATCCATCACATCGATATGAATCCAATCCGCACCTGCGGCAATAACTTTGTCGACCTCCTCGCCCAAACGTGCAAAATCGGCCGCTAAAATGGATGGTGCGATACGGATACTCATAAAACCCTCGTAAATGTTGAAGGCATTATAACGAAAACCGGCTTAAGCGCCAGCAGCAGGACTGAATACAGACTTCTGACTGACCCGGCTCAATTCATTTTCTATAGCCAGCCAGTCGTCGTAAAGACTTGCGCCAACGCCACTCACCAACTGTTCGTAGAACTGCGCTAAGTGCTGCAAATTCGCCTGATAGGCACCTAAATCAACATACTGATCACGCTGCAAGGTAGCATACTGATTATTTAACTCATTTAAACGATGATGCGCGTCACTGCCTACTTGAAAAAAATTTTGAACCAAGACCGCAGGTTGAAAAAAACCAATCGGATTCATATTACTACCTTTTTTATTGTTATGATCAATATTTTATCAAATGAAGCTTAAGGTAAGATTAAAGGCCCCGAGCGACACAGTATTAATACGTAAGACATTGCTTACACAATCTTGCGCCTGCAATTTGGGACATTGTCGTTATAATGAACATCTGCCATCTGCTAAGGGACTAAAGGGGAGCTAATGGCGTTCAATGATCTGATCGATACAATCAGCAAGGCGTGGAACTATCTCGCTCATCCATATCATTTATATGATATTTCGCTCGAGCGCGTGATTTATGACACCCAAAAAAGTGAAGAAGTTGCGCATTTCGTCATCAAAAATTTTCGCACACTGCGAAAATTACCCGTGCGCAAAGCACTGAAAGATCGACAGCTGGCCGCGAAACTCTCACCGTTGGAGCTTACCCTATTAACCATTATCGCCGAAGAGGAAAGGCTGCATCATGGTTTATCGCTGAGCGCTAACGTCAACACAGTCCTCGAGCGCTTTTTAGCCTACCCATTAGTAGAGAGTTATTTTTTTTCAGCCGCACAAAAGCGACACATGCTCGTGATTCATTTTGAAGACAGCGACCATGAAACGTGTTTATCTGTGCGCGAGCTTGCCGATATGCCAGACTATATTGAAGCGCTGCGCAAAAGCGAAGAAGCGTATCACGCCGCCAACACCTCAGAAGACAGCGAAGAAGCCTTCGCTTAAACGCTGTAACGATCAAACTGCGTGATATCTTCTGGCAACGAGACCTGCTCTTTCGGCATGACCTTGGCCAACAAGGTTTCACCTCTGTTCTCAACGATATCGAAAAACACCGTCACACCTTCTCCGTCTTGCTTGCCCGGTGAAAACACATCCAAAAACACACTGTCTTCTATCGCTGCGATGGAATGCACATTAAGCTCTGGCGTTAGGGTCATGGCTTGGTTAGCGATCACAACGTCACTAGACGCCAGCGTCAAGCAGTAGTCAGTTTCTGACAGCTTTTCATGCGCATAGCAATTCACGCGACTTTTACCCGACAGCAAATACGTTAAAGCATACTGCCCTTTATGCAAATGATGTGGAATCACATCGCCCGCTTTTAAACAAAAACGGCCAACCATCATGTCAGGATAATCAATCACAATAGCCCCGGTTTCTTTAATCAGCATAAGGCTTCCCCCAAATGTTGTTTAATCGCATACAAGTCCACCATGGCCTTGGCTTTCTCACGCGGCGAGCGCAATAAATAGGCCGGATGATACGTCACATACAAGGGCGTGCCATGGTAATCGTGCCACTGGCCTCGCAAACGACCGAGGGTTTGTGTACTTTCCAGCAAAAATTGCGCGGCGATGCGCCCGACTGCCACAATTAGCTTAGGCTGAATCAGTGCGATTTGCTCACGAAGGTACGGTGTGCACGTCGCCACTTCTTCTGGGCTAGGGTCACGATTATTCGGGGGACGGCATTTTAAAATATTGGCAATAAACACATCATCGCGCGACAAGCTAATCGCTTTAAGCATTTGCGTGAGTAATTGACCGGCTCGCCCCACAAATGGCTCACCTTGGCGATCTTCATTCGCCCCCGGCGCTTCACCGACGATCATAATCTCTGCCGTAGACGAACCCACACCAAACACGGTTTGCGTGCGCGTTTCACACAAGCCACACAAAGTACAGCTCGACACGCGCGATTTAAGCGCACTTAAATCGGCTGACGAGTGAGCAGGCAAGACAGAAACGGCAGGCTTTTCTTCGGGCAAATCACGACGTTGCCAGACATCAATTCCCATACGCGTAAGATAGGCTTTCTTTTTCGCGTCGATTGTCATTTCAACTTACCGTGGTTATGATGTTCATTCAAAAGGAATAGGATTGAGACGATAACATGCAAGTTGAGCAACTGGAAGACCCGATCAAACCCTTAAGCCAAATTACGCTACTCATTTTATCCTTCATTGTCGGCATTATCGCAGGTTTCGGTGCCGTGATTTTCCGTGACATGATCGCCATAGTGCATAACTTCATGTTTTTGCGGCAATTCAGCTGGATTTACCATACCACGCAGCATACGCCAGCAGGCCCCTGGGGTTGGTTAATCATTTTCTCGCCTGTGCTTGGCGCAGTCGTCGTGGCTTGGCTCGTGAAAACCTTCGCGCCCGAAGCCAAAGGCCATGGCGTGCCAGAAGTCATGTATTCCATTTATTTTCAAAAAGGGTTTATCCGCCCAATTGTGGCTTTGGTCAAATCGATTGCGTCGGCCATTTCGATTGGTACGGGTGGCTCGATCGGCCGTGAAGGGCCCATTATTCAAATTGGTGCAGCCTTTGGCTCCACGCTCGGTCGCATCATCAAAATGCCGATGCGCCAGCGTTTTATTTTAATTGCGGCAGGCGCCGGTGGTGGTATTGCCGCAACATTTAATGCGCCTCTAGGCGGCTTAGCGTTTGCTGCCGAGCTGATGTTAGTCAGCATCAGCGCGCGCACCTTGTTACCCGTGGCCATCGCCACGGTCACCGCCACCAACATTGGTCGCTTATTCTTCGGCATGCACCCGTCTTTTCCCGTTTATGGCCTTCGTGCGCCACAACATGTCGTTGATACAGCCTGGCAACTTTTAGCCTATGTACCCTTCGGCGTGATTGCAGGTTTTTTATGTTTGTTGTTTGTGCGCGCTATTTACTGGTTTGAAGATTTGTTCGACGCCATGCCTGGCAATTATTACTCGCGCCATATGCTCGGCATGCTGCTTGTGGGCATCATGATGTATTTATTTTTACACTTCACCGGCCATTATTATATTCAAGGCGTAGGTTACGCGACCATCGTCGATGTGTTAGCCAAAGCCCTAATGAACCCTTGGTTTTTATTATTGCTGTTTGTCTGCAAATTTCTTGCGACCTGCTTAACACTCGGCTCGGGCGCCTCTGGCGGTATTTTTTCGCCTTCATTGTATCTTGGCGCAGTCGCAGGTTGTGCTTACGGCATTTTGATGCAACACATTGCCCCCGGACTTCATGAATCACCGGTGGCGTTTGCCGTCGCAGGCATGGCAGCGATGGTTGGCGGCAGCACCGGCGCTTTATTCACAGGTATTATCATGGTGTTTGAAATGACCAGTGATTACAAAGCTGTTTTACCTGTAATGATCGTGGTGGCCATTACCTACGCCATTCGAAAATACTTCTCTAACGAAAGTATTTACACTTTAAAATTACTACGACGCGGCGCATTGGTGCCTGAAGGACTGCAGGCTGCGATCATTGGCTCACAAAACGCGGGCCACGTCATGCACACCGAATTTAGCGTGCAAGACTTGAGCGCGGGCGAAATCAAACCGACTGAAGATATGGTGGTCTACACCCGTGGCAAAACCATCGAAGCGATCTCACGCCACGGCCTTGTGGATAAAAACTTTGTCTGTGTAAGCGAAACCACCTCAATGCTTAAAACCTTGCGCTTAGAGCACCGCAAACGTGTGAAAACGATCTTGGTCTTTGATAAAGAGAAAGATTTGAGCATAGAACACTTGAAAGGCATCATCGCGCCGCGTACCCTATTAAACAATTATATGAACAACGCAGAGCTCATGGAATCATGACCACACCACCGAGAGAAGAGTTCAAACCTCAAAAGCCACGAGCGTTCAGCAACGATTATATTCATCGCTGGAATGTGCACGAAGAAATTGCCAACAGCATCACCCATTTTGTTGGCGTGCTGCTCGGTATTGCCGCACTGGTCATCATGATCATCGAGGCAAGCATCTACCAATCCGTGGAAGGCATTGTCGCGAGCATCATCTTTGGCGCCAGTATTATCGTGTCCTACGTTTCGTCGGTGATTTATCACGCCGTATTGGCGCCCAAGATTAAATATTTTTTCCGCATCATGGATCACTGCTGTATTTACCTACTCATTGCAGGTTCTTACACTCCCTTTGCCTTAGTCACACTCAGAGGCCCTCTTGGCTGGACCTTGTTCGGCATTATTTGGGGCATTGCCTTAGTCGGTATTATTCTGAAGTTTAACTACGTCGGTAAATACGAAATGCTCTCAACCATCTTGTATGTCTTGATGGGCTGGATTGCCGTGGCTGTTTCAGTGCAATTATTTGAACACCTGCAACTCGGTGGGATTATTTGGCTGGTCATTGGCGGGCTGACTTACACAATCGGTGTCATCTTTTTCATTTACGAACGCGTGCCTTTTTTTCACACGATTTGGCACCTATTCGTGCTCGCCGGCAGCATCTGCCACTTTTTCTGTATTTCGCTCTACGTCCTGCCTTATCCACCGGGTTAAGCGTGCTTGCGAGCCACGCCGCACTCACGTAGAATCCGCGCAAAACGAACAGGAACAGACTCATGGGATTTAAATGCGGTATCGTCGGCTTGCCAAACGTGGGCAAATCCACTCTTTTTAATGCACTCACACAAGCAGGCATCGAAGCACAGAACTACCCGTTCTGTACGATCGAGCCCAATGTTGGCACCGTGCCCATGCCAGACCCCAGGCTCGACCAGCTCGCCGCCATCGTTAAACCTCAAAATATCGTGCCAACCTATATGCGATTTGTGGATATCGCAGGTCTTGTCGCCGGCGCCTCCAAAGGCGAAGGCCTGGGCAACCAGTTTTTAGCCAATATTCGCGAGACCGATGCCATCGCCCACGTGGTGCGCTGCTTTGAAAATGACGACATCACCCATGTAGCCGGCAAAGTCGATCCGCTCAGCGATATCGACGTCATCAACACCGAGCTGATGCTCGCTGATTTAGAAAGCGTGGATAAAGCCCTACTTAAGGTCGCGAAAAAAGCTCGCACCGGTGACAAAGAAGCGAAAATAGAAGCCAGCCTTTTAGAACGCTTAAGCCAACACCTAGGCGATGGTCAAGCTGCCCGCAGCCTTGATGTGAACGACGATGAAGCTATCGCCCTTTCTCGCATGCAATTGCTCACCGCCAAGCCAGTGCTCTATGTCGCGAATGTGAATGAAGACGGCTTTGATAATAACCCTTTGCTGGATCAAGTTCGGGAGCTGGCCAAAAAAGAAAATGCCTCTATTGTCGCTGTCTGTGCAAAAATCGAATCTGAAATCGTCGAACTCGACGAAGAAGAGCGCAAAGAGTTTTTAGCCGAGCTTGGCCTTGAAGAGCCTGGTCTTAACCGGGTGATTCGAGCAGGTTATGATTTATTAGGACTACAAACCTACTTCACCGCTGGCGTAAAAGAAGTGCGCGCCTGGACCACAAAAAAAGGCGCGAGCGCACCGCAAGCCGCCGGCGTGATCCACACCGACTTTGAAAAAGGATTTATCCGCGCAGAAGTCATCAGCCTTGACGATTTCATCACACACAATGGCGAAAACGGCGCAAAAGAAGCCGGTAAAAAACGCGTGGAAGGTAAAACCTATACCGTGAAAGACGGCGACGTGATTCATTTTTTGTTTAATGTGTGAATAATGCGAAAAGCATAACCCAGGTTTGATTTTTCCCGGATTATCTCTCGCCGTAGCTGCTTCGCAGCAAAGGCGGACCAACCCAGGCTTGCTTTATGGCTAATGTCATTGCGAGCGAACGATAGTGAGCGCGGCAATCTCGCTCGAGATCGCCGCGGTGATTACATCTTCTCTACATGCCGTAGCTGCACACAACCTTTCACAAACGGCGAGGACGCGGGAAACGCAAGCTTACCTGACAAGCTTTGTACGAAACGCGGGTCGTCATCGGCCATATTGAAGCTGGGCGACAGTTTGAGGATAATCCAAGAAAAGCGCTATTCGATGAATGAGAGAATCAATAGATGGGCTGTGATATTCATATCGAAGCCGATGTTTGCGAAAAGCAACCTGTCGACTAGCGAGATAAAGATTTTACTTTTTGAGACTGGGCATATTAAATAGTTTTTAGTGAGGATGGGACGTGTTTTTAAGAATAATTGGTGAAACGCATGGTGAAGGTACTGATTTCCTTAATCGCGCGGAACAGTTAGCGGAAAAAGCCGCTATTGTATTGGTCAGAGAAGGTGGGATTTATGAGAATTACCCCGCCGGGAAGATAGGCCTCAACACGTATACTGTCGAAAATGTAGCGGCTTTTGCATATTCTGATGTGCTAGATTTCTTAAAATACTATTTTACGTTGATAAAAAAATATCACCCTGGCTATAGTATAATTACATCGTATTTAAAATGCCGGGAGAATAAACAATGGCCTGCTGTTATTAAAATGAAAAAAGCGATTTTGCACAGCGTAGAACTTTTCACCGAACTCATCAATTATTCATTCTCAGAAAAAGGGGAAAAATATTATCTACTGCAAGTGATTTTTGAGCGCTTTTGTGATCAAGTTGATAAGAAAATTGGTTGTAATGCTTTAAAAGGGCTTGTGTCGGATGATGATAATGAAAGAATTAATCTATTTTTAAATCATCATGAGGTGTTGTTGTTGGAAGTAAAAAAACTAGTTGAATCGATTGTGGCATACATTAAAGATAAGTATCCAGGGAGTGAAAACGATCAAATTAGTCTAAAAAAATCATGGATTGATAAGGTATTTGCGTTTGATGACGCGCTTGTCGAACAGGAGCATGGGAGATTAAATACAGATGCGGTGATTCTTGATTTGCGAAATTATTTTTATAAAATAAATTTGACTAAAATTTTCGGAGAAACTGATAGAGAGGTGTGGTTTATCGTTGGTCGAGCGCATTTGCCTGGGCTTAAGGAGCTCATGAAAACGACACCAGTGCCCTGTCGGTTTGTAGCAGATGATAGAAAAGAAGCGCTTTTAAATTTGTATGGCTCAAGTAGTGTTGGGCTCCGGCGCTATACACTCCACACAGAAAGTAGCTGGCAAAAAGTTAGAGACAAACAAAACAGCGGCTTTCCAAAAGCTCCCTAACCATTATTGATATCATGAGGTTATATAATGCTGTTTTGAAAAAATAGACTTGTATGATTTTGGTATCTCATACAGCCCAACCAAGGTGTTTAGCGATGGCAGTGGACAGAATAGATACAAAGACTAAGCCCGAATTCAAAATAATACAAATCAGCGATAGTCACTTAACAAAAACAGACAAAGACAGGGTTTTTGGCTTTCCAGCAAATAAAAACTTCTCTCTAGTCATGGAAAAACTCTACCATGAAGAAGATGTTGATTTAATATTCGCAACAGGCGACATTTCGAACGATTACTCAAAAGAATCTTACCAACTGTTTGCCGAAAAAATAAGCCTAATCGACAAACCTGTTTATTGGATTCCTGGAAATCACGACAATACGGAAACAATGAGGGAAGTTTTCGCTTACTTTCCACATTTCAAGGAAGGCACTCACTTAAGCCATGCCAACTGGCATTTCCTATTTTTAAACACAAAATTTGAAAATAATAGCTACGGGAAAATTCAGAAAAGCGAATTAAACACACTACAGAAAAAAATCGAACTTATTCCTACATCGGGAAAAATCGCAATTGTCATGCATCACCCGGCCATAAAAGTAAACACACCGCTAGTTGATGCGCATGGACTTAGAGAGCCCGATGCTTTTATTGAACTTGTCAAACGCTACAAAAACATATCACTGATCATATGTGGGCATGTTCACGAAGACTATTGCTTACCCATTGCTAACTGCAAACTTATCACCTGCCCTGCAACGTGCTTTCAATTCAAAAAAAATGCCATTGAGCTTGCTTTTGAAAAAAGAGTCGGCTACAAATTGTACACTTTTAATAAAGAAGGATTCACATGTTCAACAAAACAATGGGACTTTTAAATAAACTTAAACGATTCTGGGCAAGCTTCACCCCCAGGTATAATCTTTGTTTAGACAGCTCCGAATATGCTATTGATTCAAAACACTTAATTCATCGTTTTAAGGTTTATGGTAGCCACAATTACGTTAAATTCACTTATGAAGAAATAATGAGAGATAGAAACCTCACGTACCAAATCAACCCCTACGATCTAATCGATATTGCAGTTAAAGAACGGGATGCACAAAAGAAAAAAAGCATCTATATAATCAAAAAAACCCTGCGAAACAATTATTTTAAAGTATGCAATGCTGAGGGCGAACATATTATCGATGGCGACGAACTGTGCCACAACCCTATATTAATCAAACAAATGTCGCCGATTGATCTACACAATATTTCTTACAATACCGGCTTCATTCACGGAAGACGCCTATCAAAAACCATTTCTGAATCTTCAAAGGGCCCAGCAAAACCATCACTTAGGGTGTTATAACCCAGGCAACGTTTCATCACCCTCAGCTACTTCACCAAAAAATCCTTCACCACCTTGCCATAAGGCAAGGTCAAGTCCGCCACAAAATGCAGCGCACTGATCACTTCCTTCACCGGCAAATTAGCCACGGGGGCTAAAGCGTGTTGAAAAAGTTCTAGCGCGCCTGGGCCGCGCCAAGCACCTTTTAGGTCGATATTTGTCAAGTGGTACTCGACCAATTGGCAGATTTTCGGGCCGCCATCGACATCGGGTATCAGCTTCACTAAATAATTAGGCTCATGCAATACCGCCAAAACATCCGCGTTCGGAACCGTTTGGTATTTATAGCCCATAGTACCCACTGCGACACAAACTGGGCCATAGTATAAAGTACCCAACAAGGTATCCGCCTCGACTTTCAAGCTTGGGTTAGCTAGTTTTTTCGGGAACCCCCAAATTTCACGGCCACCCGCGATCGGCGCATGGCAGTCCAAATACATGGAATGCACATAGCCACCTTTTTTGCCCTCGTACGCCACAGGAATGACTTGACCTGATTCCGTGTAATCGCCAAACCCTGTGGAATCCGGCATACGAATAAACTCAAACTTCACAATGGGTTCGTCAAAGGTTAAACACTCTGGCAACACAGCTTTTAAAGCATCAGGATCAGTTTCATACGTGATAATCATGTACTCACGATTCACAAAACGATAAGGACCTTCAGGATAGGTAGTAATGCCACGACGAATTGGCATGCCAAAGGTATTGTAAATCGGCTTGATGTGTTTCATTGTTTTCTCCTTAAGACAAATCGCAAGCTTCAATATATCGCACTTTATCACCCTTTTCGAGATTCGCGTTAACGCAGAAAACCGACTATAGTGGAAGCCACACGCCCCCATTTAAGGAATATTCATGAGCAAAAATACGGAGGTTTTAATTGTTGGTGCTGGCCCCAGCGGTTTAATGGCGGCTATTGAACTTCGCCGTCGCGGTATTGATTGCCGTCTTATCGATAAGAAAGACGCGCCCACTCAAACCTCGAACGCTGTCGCTGTGCACGCACGCTCCCTCGAAATGTGGGACAACCAAGGCATTATCAATAAAGTAAAAGGCAAAGCCCAGCGCATCGAAGGCTTAGAAATTTTCTCACAAAGCATGAAACGCTTAGCGTCGATGGCATTTGTGAAACACTTAAAATCCACCTACCCCTGCGCCTGGGATATTCCACAAAACCAAAGCGAAGCCGTATTGATTGAGCGGCTCGGCGAACTCGGATTGCAGGTCGAGCGCTCAACCGAATTAGTTTCAGCCAAAATACACGACGACGGTGTTAGCTGTGAGATCAAAACAGCAGGCGCTGAGACTACCATCGTTGAGTGTCACTACGTGATTGCCAGCGATGGTTTTCATAGCACGCTACGCAACATGTTAAAGGTCGAGTACGAAGGTAAAGATTTAAAACAAGAATTCATCATGATCGATACACCTTTAAATTATCCCGTGGATTTGCACAAGATTGCTATTTTTTTTCACCCAGAAGGCTTGTCAGGTGTTTTTCCGATGAAAGAAAGTGCGCGCATTATTGTTGAAGTAGCCAATGATAAAAGCTACAACCGCGAAAATGGCGTAACACGCGAAACATTTATCGAAGTACTAAAACGTCGGTGGTCGTTTGATTTCCAGCTGGGTGAAGCCCGCTGGATGAGCCATTTCTTTATTCACGAGCGCTTAGCCAAACACTACCAATCTGGTCGTGTGTTTTTAGTCGGCGACGCCGCCCATGCACACTCGCCCGCCGGCGGACAAGGTATGAATACCGGCATGCAAGACGCGTACAACCTGGGCTGGAAATTAGCGGCTGTAATAAAAGGCGAGCTGAAAGACTGCGTGCTTGACACTTACGAGCCAGAACGTCGCCCGGTTGCGCAAAATGTTTTAAAGCAATCCACCGCCATGACCGTGGCCGCCGCCGTTAAAAACCCGCTACTGATTAGCCTTAGAAATTTTTTCGTGCGGCATGTGGCCTCGCGTCGCGTGTTTCAAAAAAACTTTGCGAACTTTATCGGCGAACTCAGTTATCATTACCGTCAGTCACCCTTAAGCTTAGGGGATAAACACATCAACCTTCGCCCGGGAGATCGCTCACCCATCATCCACCACAGCGAACATTTTGTACTGTATGTGCCAGAAAACTGGGCTAAAAAAGCTGAAATTGAAGCGCTTATCAAACCCCACACCAGTTGGATAGAGCTTTGCCTAGCCACAGCCGAACAAGCCAAACAGCTGGCGTTAAAGCACGGGTTTTGTTTAGTGCGGCCGGATATGTACATCGCCTGCCAGGGTTGTTGCACGAAAGAGCTAGCCCAATGGCTGGACGCTTGGGTGAAATAAGCTCGTTTTTTCACGCTTGAGTAAGCTGGATTGATTTGCCGTCGTGCTATAGCGCCATGGCGAGAGATAATAAGCGCTTTTATTTCCCGGGTTATCCTCATGATACTCGTCAACCTAGGCCACACTTCATCTTCAATCTCATTGTGAGCAAACGATAGTGAGCGCGGCAGCCTTGTTAAGTAACATGGAGATTGCCGCGTCGCTTCGCTCCTTGCAAAGACGGTTGGGGTTTAAGGTTACATCGCGGCTTTGATTTTTGCCAAGGCTTGTTTTTCAAGCTGGCGCACACGCTCGGCAGACACGCCGAGTTCATCCGCCAAATCATGCAAGGTCGCTTTAGGCTCAGCCAAAAAACGTTTTTCTAAAATCACTCGCGAGCGCTCATCCAAGCCGCCCATCGCGTGGATCAAACGGGTTTGTTGATCATCGGCACTGCTTTCGTTAACCAACGCCGTTTCGGGGTCAAGCTCGGCAGAAACCAAATAATCGGCGGGGGTATAGACATTGTCATCATCATGCTCAGCCAACACATCATACGCTGCATCTTGTGCGTACATGCGCGATTCCATTTCGCGCACCGTCTCAGGCTTCACATCCAAATCTTTGGCAATGTCTTGCACATCGCTTTCTTTAAACCAAGCGAGCTGCGTTTTCATTTTGCGTAAATTGAAAAACAGTTTGCGCTGCGCTTTGGTGGTGGCCACTTTCACAATGCGCCAGTTTTTCAAGACAAATTCATTTATCTCTGCCTTAATCCAATGCACGGCAAAGCTCACCAAGCGCACACCTTGTTTCGGGTCAAAACGTTTAACGGCCTTCATCAGACCGATATTGCCTTCTTGGATCAAATCGGCTTCTGACAAACCATAGCCCGAATATTTTCTCGCGATCTTAACCACAAACCGTAAGTGTGAAACAACGAGCTGGCGCGCAGCCTCAAGACTGCCTTGCTCGTGATACGCTTGTGCCAAGCGCACTTCTTCGGCCTGGCTTAAGAGCGGAAAACTGTTCACAAAGTGCATGTAGCTGCTGACATTATCAACACTTAGGCTCACATTGAGCGCTGGAATACGTGTCATATTCAAACCTCGCTAGACTTGGCTTTGGATTCACTGATTCTTATTGGCGGCCATTTTAGCACTCTTTAGGCCGGAGCGCCAAGGCTCGTCGACCTGGCCGAATATAGCCCCCCAGATCTTACTTGCCTGGAGTATGCGAAGCAGCTGGCTGAGCCATCCCACCACCTCCCGGAGGAGGCTCATTAGGCGTAACCTGTCCAGAATCCCGAGCGGGAGGCTGTACGCCTGGCGAATCCCTGTGGGAATTTTGAGCAGCCTGGCCAGGCAAGCCATTATCATGGGCTTGCTCGTCACGGGCTTTGTCAGCCAAAACCTCTGTTGTTTTTGTGCCTTTTTCTCTTTGATCAATCGCCGCTGATAAAGCATCAGTTTCTGCTGGTGAAGCATCAGTTTCTGCTGGTGAAGCATCAGTTTCTGCTGGTGAAGCATTAGTTTCTGCTGGTGAAGCATCAGTTTCTGCTGGTGAAGCATCAGTTTTTGCTGGTGAAGCATCAGTTTTTGCTGGTGAAGCATCAGCTGCTCCTGCTCCACCAGGTCCAGAAGCTAACTCTGCCGTCCCAGAATCCCTCAGTTGTTCTTGAACAGTAAGCGGAACAGCTTTCGGGTCCAGACTATCCAATGCTTGCACAAGCTTTGGCGTATCTTGATCAAGCTGCTTAAGTGCAGCACCCTTAAGGCCATCAACTTCCTGATCACTTTTACCGGCTTGCTTAGCTTCTTTATACGCTTTGATTTTATCGTGCAGCGCCGCAAACCCTTTAATCAAACCCAAGGCTAATAGCGCGATAATAATCAATAAAAAAGCTTCGTTCTCTTTTGTACTGGCCTTATTAAGACTCTTAAGCTTTTGCGTCATTTTTTGCGAGAAAGTCGGCGCTGGTTTAGGTGCGCTTGTTTGATTGGCTGTGCCAGCAGCAGGTTTTGGCGCTTGCGCGGCGCCTACGGCTTCAGCCGCTGCTTGCTTTTTATTGGCGTCGTCTTGTCGGCGCTCAGCCGCATTGGCACTATCTGCAGCTGTTTTTTGCTGTTCTTGGGTTTCATTGCCAGGGGCATGATCAGACGATTGGCGCACTTCCTGGTCCTGCTGAGGCGTTTGAACACTTGTTTTATCATCTTGGTTTTGCTTATTTTTTGGCATAAAATGTCCGCATGTAATCTATTTCCTACAATTTTATCAAATTTTGGTGAAAAATCAAGCATGGTTAGCCGAAACCAGCGGCTCCCGGCGAAATCGTAGACCCACGAGTGGCAAGGGCTCCAGAGGGAGCCGCTGCTGATGTTGTCTGCGGGTTATGATCTTGATTTGAGTCAGGCATAATTGATACCTTTTATGTAGGGCCGTCCTGCTAAAGCCTTTAATTCAAAAACTCGCTAAAATCAATAATCTTCGTAAAATACGCCGCATCGACAAGCGCATCACTGACACCATTGACATGAATCAATACGGGAAAACACGAAAAACCTCTCGGCTTAGATAATCGCTGGATTTTTTCAGTCATGGCCTCTATGACATCGGTTTTGACTTCATTTCGAGAAAATTTAATTTCACAGACAAATAAGTTATTAAACCGTGTTTGTATCATATAGTCGATTTGGCATCCCCTTTGTTTAATCGTTTTTCTCTGGAAATAAGCGCCATCAATGACGACGTCATTAGCCGTTATGCCCAACTGCTGCCAAATCGTTTTTCGATTACTTAACACAAGGTTTTCAAACTGCAGCCCCATTATTGTCGACCATTCTGGCAACAGGGCAATAGACTTCCCCTCATACAATCCTTTCTCTATTTTTATTTTTTCTTTATCAAGATAACGCAAATAAAACCGCAAGTAGTTGTCACTCAAACGATATCGACTTAACTTTGAAAAATTACCGGCTTTAACGAGCCAAGTAAAATCTCTGCTGATAAAACCTGCTTCTACCAAATCACTTAAATATTCAGATATTAGCCCACTTGGTTGAATGCTTAAATGCTGGCAAATTTTTGCCATATCGGCAGGCTCTTTAAGCAATGCAGAAACAATTTTTTTATACATATTAGATCTTTTTCCGAATAGGTCATGAAAAATATTATCAAACTCTCTCAGCAACAACCCGCCATCGGTGTAACAAAGCTGTTTAATATTCTCATCAACAGGCAGCTTAGGATCCAAACACTCAAGATACAGAGGAACACCCCCTGAAATGGCTAAATATTTTAATTTATCCGTAGCGCTCACATGATTTTTATACCCTGCCCAAAATTCACTGCATAACGCTAATGGTAATTCTTTTAGCGTTAATACATGATGTATTCGGCCGATAAAGCCTGAAGCAGACAATAGATTTTTATCTATCCATGATGAAACTGAACCACAGACTATTAACATTAGGCGTTGATTTAACTTAAATTCATCATCCCAAGCATTTTTTAGTTTTGCCAAAAAGGTACTATCGCCTTCTGCCATCCATGAGATTTCATCCAAAAGCAAAATGATGCTGCCTTGATGAACACGCCTAGCAAGAATCGAAAATAGCTCTGCCCAATTATCTGCTTTAAGTGTCGGCAAATCAGGAAAATAGACGCTTAGACGCCTTGCAAATTCATCACGTTGATCTTGTGCGGTAATACCTTCTTCTGGCGCCAAACCAACAAAACGATAAAGCAGCTTGCTTTTAGCAAACTCGGCGATTAACCGGCTTTTACCAATGCGGCGTCTGCCTTTGATAGCCACAAACTTAGCCACTTTCTCCGTATACCAAGCTTGCAAGCTATTAAGCTCTTGGGTTCTACCTACAAATCTTCCCACAATAGGACGCCCTCTGGTCACTACAACAAATCGCTATTTTGCCATTTATTGTAGTTTTTTTCAACTGTTTGCGCTACAACAAATCGCTGCTTTGCCGTTTGTTGTAGGTAATGAGTGGCCTACCTCTAAATCCAGCGTCGAATTCGAAACCAGATCAACAACAAGATCGCAACCAGCACCATCACGCCCAAGAAAATATAAAAGCCACCGCCCCAGTTCAAAGGCGGCATAACCCTAAAATTCATGCCAAAAATGCCGGTGATCAAGGTCAGCGGCAAAAAGATAGCGGAGATCACAGTGAGCACTTGCACCACACGATTCGTTTGGCTGGTCATCAAGGAATAATGCAACTGCATGAGCGAGTCAATTTGAAACTGTAGCTGCTGCGCGAATTTCACGCCTCGCGTGATGTGGCTTTCCAAATCAGCCAAATGCACACGCGCACCACCCGAAGTCTCTTCTTCTTCCAGGTCTTGCTGCCAGAGCATCACAGCATCGAGCTGGCTTTCGCACAAACGGTACAAGCGTTGCATACTGTTTTTATAGGCTAAAAATTCACGCCATTGGTTGAAACGCCGGCCCTCATCCAACATTGACTGCTGCCACTGGCCAAACTTTTCACTGAGCTTGTCACGTAACTGTAAAAACTGATCGGTCATGGCGATCAAGATATGGTAAAGCAGCGCATGGATTTCTTTCGGCGGCTGACGCTTGCCATCGGCTAAGCGCTGAGACACTCGCGAAACGGTCGAGCCCTCTTCGGACACGGATATCAAGACCTTATCAAATAAAATAAACGCCGCGGGCTTAGCTGGAGAATTAATCGGGTCTTTAGAATCAACCTCAACCCCGCGATAAATTAAAAAACTATAATCGTCAGTGGCGTCATAAAAACAGGGATGTAGCTCGTTGAAGCAGTCTTCATAATGTTCTTGATGAAGCTCGAGCTCATCGCGCTCTTTAAAAAACGCAAGCACACTATCCAACTCTTCGCGATTGACTTGCACCCACAAAAAATCCGCATCGGAATGCTTTTCGTTTAAGTCCACAACCCGTGGTTTCGAGCCGTCTGCAAATGCCCAGGTTTTCATCCGCTCTCCTTGTGATTACAACCCTAAATCGCCGCCACTCGCCAACATTAAGCCTTGTCGCAAGGCCGACTGCATCAGCGCCTCTTCACCCAAGCGCTCGGCCGACAAAGCCAATACCAAATATGCCTCGGGCGTTTTCTCTAAACGTAAACTTTTCTCTGCATAGGTTTTTGTGATCGCCCAGGCTTTTGCATGAAAAGCAACAACAGCAATTGTGCAATATAAAGCCGGGCTTGCGGTTTGTTTTTTACTCCAGCCGTCGACCATATCCAGCTGGCGATCGGGATCTTCCAAGCGCACGCGCGCAAACAAACGCAACAACGCATCGTCCCACTCAGATTTCAACTCTTGGCTAATGAGTTTAGCCGCGCGATCATGCTGACCAAAATCAATTAAACGCGCAATATACGCTTGCACAATCGGTTTGCGAAGCTTGATGATTTTCGGTAAGTCTTTCCAAACCGTATCAATATCTTCAAGACTGGCATTGGCATCATTAATCACGTGCTTCACCGCATAATACGCTTGCTGATCCAGTTCATCTTGGTCAATCAAATGCTGCTTAGATAAATCTGGAATTAAGTCCAGCTGGCGACGCCAATTTTTGCAGGCCGCATGGTAACGATAAATCAGCTTTTGCACTTGCTTGTGCTTGGCTGCGCTTTTTTTCAAGTCACGCAAGGTGAGCTTCAATTCATCAAGCTGATGATGCTCAAGCTGCAATTGCGCACGCATTAAACCCACCGCCACAGCTTCGTTCTTATCGACCTTCAAAGCCTCATTTAAATAACGATCACGTCGATCGTACGCCAACTGCTCTTGCGCTGCGCGCGCGGCACTTAGATAATTCACCACAGGAATTGCACTGCTTTTCACACCTTTGATGAGCAAATTTTCAGCGGCTGACCAATCGCCTTCGTGTAAAGCCAACACACCATCGCTGGTTAAACTGTGGGCTTTCTTGCTGCGATGATCCTTGTGCCAACGACGGATAGACCCTGGCGTACCCAGAACACCAAACACAAAGCGCGCGATCATCCACAAAAGTATAATAATGATTGCAATGGCAATAATGAAAAACCAAATCGAGGTTTCCATGCTCCAGTCGCCATAGGCAAACATCACATAACCTGGGTCACGCGAAAGATAGAGGCCCGCGATAATCGCAAGCACTAAAATCACGGCATAAATAACGACGCGCTTCATGAAGCAACCCTCGTCGTCTCAGGCTTTTCAAAGCCCGTCATCACGGCTTTATTTTGCTCGGCCACGAGATTATTGAGCCCCACTAAAGCATCACGAATCGATGGCAATTTAGGGTCCACATCCACCGCCTGAAGTTTTTCAATGGCTTGAATGATCGGCAAGGCTTGTGTTTGGTCATGATCAAAATAGCGCTGCAGCATTGAAACAATTTGCTTCAAGCTTTCTTGGTACAATACGCTGTTGCGCTGAACCAGCGCCCATTGGGCTTGCGAAAATAATAAGGATAAATTTTGCATCACCACATTATGCTCAGCACTCGACAACAAGGGCTCTATGGGTTGATCATGACGGCGCACGACAACCACCTTGCTCAAAGCATGCCACATGCCGTGAGCGAAGCTGCCTTTTTCAGCGGGGTTATTGGTTTTTAAGACATTATTATCTTTCTCTTTAAATTGATTGCGATAAATCGACAAGCCCATTGCCTGCTTTTGCAATGCGTTGAGTTGCATATAAATACCCGGAATATCGACTGACTTCACACCATTAAGACTGGCAATCGCATCAGCCAACTGCTGGCGAACCGGATAGACTTTCGGGTCTGACACGTTAGCCAATCGCGCGTCAGCTGTTTTCAATAGCGCCACTGCGGTGGGAACATCGTGCGAAAAGCTTAAGGTGTAATTCGCTAATTGCACTAGGTGTTTAGCATCACTTAACTGCCACAAACCCTGGCTTTGATGCGCCTTGCCCGCCAAAGCTTTCAAGGTTTGTTGCTCTGCTTGGCTGTTTTGCTGCGCTTGATCCAACTGCGCTTTCAAAGCCGCGATGGCTTGATTATTCGATACGACACTGGCTTCTAAGTTTTGCATCGCAGGGTTTGACGTTTTCGGCTTGGCCACGTGCTGCTCGGCCTGCCAGACATAAGCTGACGCTGCCAAGGCCACAACGGCGATCACAAAAGTAATCAATAAAATGACTTTAGAAAAAAAACCGGCTGTGGCACGCACAGGCTCATCAGCCTGAACTTCTCCACGCTGCGGCACATCGCGCACCTCGTCTAGCGGCTTATCATCAAAATCCTCAGGGCTGGGCTTATCCGTCACGGGCTTTTCCTTAAACTTTCAGTGTTTTGCTAGCTTAGCATAGCGTTTGCGAAGGTCAAAGGCTTGGCTTGACTGCCCACCCGATATTGCTATGCTCTGTTCAACATCAGGAGCGCGCGATGATCCACCTAGTCCCAGGCCCGGTTGAGCCTACCGCTAACACACTGAAAGCCTACGCAAGCTTTCTCGGCTCACCGCGACTACAAACAGCATTTTGGCAAGATTACAGCGCACTGGCCAATCACCTCCAAACGATCTGCCAAACGACAAACACGATGGCCATCATGACCGGTGAAGGGATGCTCGGCGTGCGGGCAGCCATGAAAAGTGCGATCACTGAAGGCAACAGGGTACTGTGCGTGGTCAATGGTCTTTATGGGGAAGGGATGGCCGAGATCGCCGAAGGCTTGGGCGCCGAGGTCACACGCGTAACATTTAGCGACACCGAATTTGACCGTGGATTGTTAATGCAGGCCATCGACCAGGCTCAACCGGATAGCATTTGTTGCGTGCACTGCGACACACCCACAGGCTTGCTCAATCCGCTAGAGCAAATTGCCAGCTTAAAAAAACAATTTGGCGTGGGGCTTTTAATCGTTGACGCAGTTTCAAGCATCGGCGCCACGCCCGTGAATGTAGATGCTAACGGTGTCGACATTCTCATTGGCGCAGGGCCAAAAGCCCTGGGCGGTAACACCGACGTCAGCTTTGTTGCCGTGAGCCCAGCCGCCTGGCATAACATCATCCGCCGCGATTATCGCTTAGGCTATGAGGCCTTACTGCCCTTTAAAGATGTGCAAAATGCAGAGCAACTGCCCTACTTGCCTCATTGGCCAGGCATTGCTGCGCTACGCAGTGCTTGCGAAGACATTATCAACACAGGTTTAAATAAAACATACGAACGCCATCTGATCGCGCGCGATTTTGTGTGCACAGAATTGGAGCGATGCGGCTTTAAGCTCTTTCAACCCGAGCGGGCACTGCGCTCACCCAGCGTGACCGCTGCGTATTTACCCCATGGCATGAGCTGGCAAGATTTCAACACCGCACTGTGCAAAAAAGGCGTGCAGGTCGGACGTGGCGTGGGCGAACACGCGAACACGCTGTTTCGCATCGGCCACATGGGCCCGCAAACAGACATGAAACGCTTGAAAAAAGCGATGAAAATTATTAGGACGTGCCTCTAAACTCATCACTGGGCTGCAAAACAAGCCAAATCGGTAAAAATAGAGGAAGCTTAAAACAGCGTTTTGATCTTATCTACCAAACAGTTTTCATCCATCGATCGCGATACATGAATGCTCGAAAAACCCAAACGAGTCGCCGCATCCGCAATTCGCTGGCTATAACACAATAAAGGTATTTGCTTACAGCACTCACGATACTCGGGCGAGGCGGCGGCCAAGGCAAACATCAAAACATCCACGCTAGGCACGACTAAAAGCTTAGCCGCAAGCTTGTCATCAAACGAGGCTTGCGTAGGCACTCGCTCATACACAGTGACAACATCACATACGATATTTTTCCGGGATAAATATTGCTCAATCACACCGCGGCCGTTTCTGCCCGTGAATAACGCCACGCGTTTCGCCTGCGGCAACACATCAGCCAAGGTCGCGAGCAAGCCTTCACTATCGGGGGTTTTAGCTAACAAAACATGCGAAACTTTTTCAGCTAAAACCTTCGCGGTGGCTTCACCCACGGCGATAAACACAGTGTCTTTCCAGTTGGCATCAGCCAGCAAGGTCTCGCCCTGCAACACAGCATTCACACTGGTGACCAAAACCGCTTCATGCGAAAGACTGGGAAGCTGCGTCGGTTTACACGGTTTGATATCGATAGCCTGAAAGGCTTGGGCAGAAATACCCGCCGCAGTTAAAGCATCCAAAAGGTTTTTCGCACGCAAAGGATCGCGCAAAACAATCACATCACTCACGTGATACACCGAGACTGGCAAGTAATTCAAAGGCGCCTTTTGCAACCAACTCATCAGCCACACGCTGACCCAACAGCAGCGCATCAGATTCAGGTGCGCTATCTTCAACGCTAATCATACGCCCACCTTTGGCGTCGGCCACCAGGGCAATCATGCGCATCACGCCCTGCTCAATAACCGCATGCGCAGCCAACGGCCAATGGCAATCGGCTTTCATGCGTGTAGACACTGCGCGCTCAGCGCTCACACAGGCTTGTGTGGCAGGATCATTTAAGGTGAGCAGACACTGCTGCATAAATTCATCACCGGTACGACATTGCACCGCTAAAACGCCTTGAGCAATCGCTGGAATAAAATCAGGTAACGATAAGACCTGCACGATACGGTCAGCCAAGCCCAAGCGTTGCAAACCTGCAGCAGCCAAAATAATGGCGTCAAAATCGCCAGCGTCTAAGCGGGCCAAACGGGTGTTCATATTCCCGCGCAAAAAAGCCACACGGATATCCGGACGCTTGCGCAGTAATAAAGACTGACGACGCAAACTGGACGTGCCGACAACCGCCCCCTCGGGCAAATCCATCAAAGATGCATGATTATTCGAAACAAAGGCATCAAAAGGATTTCCGCGCGGCAAAAAGGCCGGCACCGATAAACCCTCGGGCATCGCATAAGGTAAATCCTTCGTAGAATGCACCGCAAAATCTGCTCGCCCCGATAACAAGGCTTGCTCAAGCTCTTTAACGAACAAGCCCTTACCACCAATTTTCGACAAGGATTGATCAAGCTTTTTATCGCCCTCCGAAATAATAGGCAACAGTTCACAAGCAAGCTCAGGATGAAGACGCATCAACTCGTCGCACACCAGTTGCGTTTGGGCGAGCGCTAAGGGACTTTTACGTGTGGCGACTTTAAGCGTTCGCATCGCACTCTCGCTTAAGTGCCTCAAGGCGCGCATCTTTTTCGGCCCATTTTTCATTTAACCACGCCTGAAAACGCACACGAAAATCACGGTCATTCGTATAGTCGCCGAGAATTTCAGCCGGAATGGGCTCGACTTTTACATTCACAATCACTTTTTTCACCTTCGCGCCGTACAATTCCCACATCGACGGCGGCTTGCCCCCGCAATACACAATATCCACATGCACCAATTTTTGAAGGCAACCTTGCATAGCATTCACCGTAAACGCCACCCCGCCCGCTTTGGGCTTGAGCAAATGCTTGAACGGTGAGCCTTGGCGATGGGCTTTAGCCGGCGTAAAACGCGTACCTTCAACGAAAGAAATAATACCAATAGGCTCACGACTAAAACGCTGGCACGCTTTTTGCGTGGTGAGCATGTCTTTGCCTTTGAGCTTAGGATTTTTCGCGATTTGCGATTTGGTGTAGCGCTTCATAAATGGGTAACCTGCCGCCCAGCAGTACTGACCCACCAGGGGAATCCATTTCAAACTGTTCTTCATAAAAAAGCGCAACGGCGGAAAATCATGATCTAGCGCGTAATGGAGCATGACAATATCACTGAAACATTGGTGATTCGGGAAAATCAAATACCATTCTTTACGCGAAGACGCTTCAAGCCCCCTGACCTCACACTCCACGCCTGATAAATAACGCGCCACCGCACCGGAACTTGAGCCCCAACACATGGGCAAGTCATTAATAAAGCCTTGCAGGCAGCGGCGAAAGTACGGTACTGGCGTGATCATGCGCACGAGCATCAACAAAAAAGCAAACAAACTGACAAAAGCGCTTAACAGAATGAAAGCGCCCATACCTAAGACGCTCAATATGGCACTCGGCAACCATCGACGCATGACCCTACTCACTTTGACTGATTGATGTAACCGCCTCACTATACCGATTGACCGAAGAATAATCTAGGGCTTATACTGCCAGCATGAAACGAGACGACCTAGCCAAAAGCATTTTTGACAACATCACGCGTTACGTATCAAAAGATAAAACGCAGCATTTGTCTTCAGACCTTAAGCATTTAGCTGAAGATTTAGCAGAGCGTCTAATCCAGCGTTACGATCTCGTCACACGCGCCGAGTTCGAAACTCAAAAGAAAATCTTAGATAAAGCCTTGAAGAAAATCGAAGCGCTTGAGAAAGCGTAGCGAGGAAAACCCGGATTATCACGCCTTCGGCGTTCAATCCATATACAGGCTACACTTCATCGCTAATGTCATTGCGAGCGAAAATCACATGATTTTAATGTACGCCTCAGCACGCAACTGCTGCAACCAGGTGGCCAGCGCATCTTGAAATTGCTGCTGAAACAGCATGTTCTTCACATCGTCTTCGCGTGCCTTGAGGCTCTTAGGCAACTGGGTATTGCGCATACCCAGCAATTTAATCAGGTGGAAACCATTCGCCGCACGTAAGGGTCCTGCTACCTCACCCGGGTTCATCGTCACCACACGCTCAGCAAAAATACTCGGCATGTTCGCCAAGGTACGCCAGCCCATATCACCGCCTTTCAAGGCATCTTGTGCATTAGAATGGCCCATAGCAATTTTCTTGAAGCTTGCACCTGCTTGGAGCTGCTTGAGCAAGGCTTGCGCTTTCTCGCGAGCCGCCGCCACTTCTGCGGGCGACGGTGTCGCAGGCAATGCCACCAAAATATCACCCACGTTATATTCAACTTTTTCAGACTGAATACGCTTTAAAACATCATTCACTTCAGTTTGGCTAATGCTAATATGAGAAGCAACAAAGCTACCTTGAACCATCTGAATCAAAATTTCTTGGCCGATTTCTTTTCGAAACGACGCAACCGTAAAGCCATTTTTTTCCATGCGCTTATACAGCTCACGCGTTGAAATATGATTTTGCTGTGCCACGCGCGTTAACGCCTGATTAATTTGTTCGCTAGAAACTTTTATGTGGTTTTCTTCAGCCAGCTGCAACTGCAAACTACGATTGATCAACTGATTAAGCACCTGCGTGCGCAACACACTGTCTGACGGCAACTCTTTACCCTCGCCCGCGCTTTTAACACGAAGCTTTAGAAGATTAACGTGGCGATCGAGCTCAGCTTGAGTGATGACATCATTATTCACAATCGCAGCGACCTGGTTAATCACTTGTGATTTTGCAGAGGCCACACCTGGCAAGCAAACCAACAAGGCCAAGCACAAACCTAAAAAATAACGTAAGCCTGAAATTTTCATGTGTTATTATCCTGTCTTCAAAAATTGATCGCTGTAATTTTGAACGTAGGACCTCAGCGCATTGCCCACAGAGTCACCACCGTATCCGCCCAAACCTTTGAGCACAAATTGCACAAAGACGCTGGTATTGTACTTAAATTTTCCGGATGTATCTATACGGTCAAAGCTTCGCATCACAACAGCACGAGCCCCCCAGCAGCAACTCTCATAACCCAAACCTGCGAAATAGGTATCGCCAACGGTCTCGCCCCATTGATGGTTCCAAGCGCCAATCAGGTCCCAGCGTTTATGAACCTGCCAATACGTCGAAAAGCCGGCCGATTTTAGACCTGGCAAATCATTTTCTGAGTTCGATACAAAGGTGTAGTTCACATTAAACAGGTGATTCGCATCACGGCTGTACTCTATGGTTGCGTTTTTATAATCAAAGCGGTGATTATACGGTGCCCAAGTCGCACCTAAGGTGCCAGACCAATGCTGCGTTAAATTATACTGCGCCTGGCCCGCCACGGGTGAAAAAGGCCGGCGATCATTCGCAGGCACGGCGTCGCAATTGCCCTGATTGGCATCACACAACTGCACATCACGATTACGAAAATACGCGATCTCACCGATGCTAGCACTGGCTTGCTGCTGGCCCGTTTCACCATTGATCAAACGAGACGTCAGAGCATAGCTCAATTGGTTTGCATCACCAACACGGTCAATCCCGCTAAAACGGTTATCCTGAAACAATTGGCTGTAAGTAAACTGCTGCGCATACGTATCAAATATCGGCAAATTATTTTGATTGTGATAAGGCACATACAAATAATAAAGCTCAGGCTCCAGGGTTTGAATGAGTGACTGATGAAAAAGATTCATCGATCGCTCAAGTGTCGTACCGCCGTGGAGCGTGACAATCGGCAAGCCCGAATTAGGGTTAGTTCGTTGAAGCTGGCCAATATGATCGAGTTGATATTGAGTAAAACGAAACTGAACTTTAGGCGTCAAATATCCCATACCCCCAATAAAATGGTAGTCGATGAGAGGATTGAGGCTTTCCCGATTACCGACCACCGGTACGGTGCTCACATCAGGCGTTTTCTCTTGATAAAATCGTATCGCTTGAAACCCTAAACCCGCGTCCAAACGATGCCAAACCTGAGGATAATCACCATTCACATACAAAGCGGGCAAAGACTCATACTGATTGATAACCGTTGACTCATTGATAGGGTGCAAGGTTTGATACGCCTGAACCAAAGCACTAGCGGACCAATGTGTGCCCTGATAAGCCACATTGGCCGCCTGAAGCAAGTCATTCTGATTGCCATCAAGAATGTATTGATTATTAAAATCTTGCACATAGTAATCGTCACTCACCTTCGTATAATTAGCGCTTGCAAGCCAATTGCTATTAAAGCGAGTGGTGTTGTCCCAATGCAGCGAGTAGCGCTTATCGCTATCATCACGCAAGCGATCAAGCGCCTGTGGACTGCCATTGATATAATCAGGATTATTTAAGGCTTTTTTGCGAAAGCTCGCGAACGCTCTATCACTCGGCACGAAAGACCCGCTCAAAGTACCATTACTTTTATGCGTTAAATACCGAAAACGGCCGTCCTCAAAAAGCCCGCGCAAACTGTACATTTTTGTGTTAAACAAAGCATCGTAGTTGGGCGCGATATTCCAGTAAAAAGGTAACGTGACCGCATAACCCGAGTTCGTTGTATGCTCATAACTCGGAAAAAGAAAACCCGTTTTACGTTTATGATCAAGCGGAAAATTCACATACGGCATATAAAATACGGGCACACTTTTCCAATACAACACCGTGTTCCAAGCATCGCCGCGCTGAGAAGCTTTATCGACATTCACCGTTGTTGAGTGCATACGCCAAGTATGGCAAGCCGGACTACACGTGGTGTAGCTCGCGTCTTTAAATAAGTAATGCTTGGGTTTTGTTTGCGACATGCTAGCAGCCGTGCCCCAAAAATTAACCCCATAAATGTGGCGCTCTGTGCTACCCGTTTTTTGACTTTTGACCTTCTTGACGTCTGGCGTGCCTAAATTCACGCGAAAAGCGGCATCGTGCAAATGCACTGTTTTTTGCTGAAGATTGGCTTGGCCGGCTTTGGCCACAACCATCTCACCGGGGGTATAATAGCGGACACGGCCAAACAAACGCACCGTGCTAATTTTCCCCTGATGATCCCGATCAATATACGCCTTATCAGCCTGAAGGCTTTGATTAGGTTGAGTGACACGCACATGCCCATGCAGCTCGCTACCCCCTTTCAGTGAAAGCTCAGTATTATCTGCGTCGATATCGTAATTATTTGTCTGCGAGCTGAAGCTAAGATTCGGCGAATAAAGAATGGGTAACTCTTTATAGTATCCTTCGCAGAGATTGGGCGCGTTTTTTTGAGGCGTCCAACCCAGAAGGCTCGCAAGCCCAGAGCTAGAAGAAAGATCATGCACATTATACGCCTTGGCAACCCAGCCAACGCTAGAAAAAATCAGTAGTACTGTTACGCGCGCGCGATATCGCATAGCCCCTCCGAGGCCGCTAGCATACAGTAATTTCCCTCGAGGATTAACTACTTTTAGGCCGATATTGCGAAGAGCTAGGCCTAATGATAGAGTGTGCGCTCTTTTTATGGCGAAAAGCTCATGACGTCACGCAAAGCAGCCTTAACACACTGGCTTGAGCAATATCTAGACACATTCACACTCACCGACCATTTAGGCGACGCGAGCTTTCGCAGCTACTGGCGCATCCAAACTCCCACGGGGCATTTGCTTGCCATGGACGCGCCAGTTGAGCTTGAAGATTGCAAGCCTTTCGTGGCCGTCGCAAAGAGTTTTGAAGTACTGGGCCTTAGGGTCCCGCACATCCACCAGCTTGATTTAGCACAAGGCTTTATTCTGCTCGACGATTTTGGCGATGATATCTTGTATCGAGTGCTTAATACTCACAACGTTGACGTTTTATACAAACGAGCCATCGACGAAATCCATACCCTACAGCGCTGCCAAGACTTTAACGGTGAGAGAATACCCGCCTTTGATCGCGCGCACCAACAACGCGAACTCGACGAATTCAAGTCTTGGCTTTTAGAGCAATACCTCGGTATAAGCCTCGACAAAGCAACCCTGGCTTTGCTACACAAAACAGATGAAACATTATTGTCAGCTTGCTTGGCTCAACCACAAGTTTGTATTCATCGTGACTATCACAGCAAAAACCTATTACGACTTGCGAATAATGAGATCGGCATCATCGATTTTCAAGACGCCATGATCGGCGGCGTGTGTTACGACCTCGTTTCACTTGTGCGCGACTGCTACGTCGATTGGCCTGCAGAACAAGTGTATAGCTGGCTCAATTATTTTGTCGACAGTCTTCACAGCCGCGGTTTATACACCAGCATTTCAAAACCAGAATTTGAATATTGGTTTGATTTGACAGGCATGCAGCGCCATTTAAAAGCGAGCTTTATCTTTGCACGAAAATACTTGCGAGACGACAATGACGGCTACCTAAAATATCTAAACCGGACATTCAACTACGCTGAATGTGTTTCCGCCAAGTACCCTGAACTTCATGACTTCAACACTTTCTTACAGGAAACTGTGCTGCCCAAACTTCGCCTGAAGGTGGTAGCATGAACGAGCGCGGCTTCAACAAAGCCCATCGCCTTCATTCCACAAAAATTTCGCGGCGAATGAAGGATGAGGTGCGAGGCGAAGCCAAGCGAGACACCGCAGTTTACTCAAATGTAAATGAGGATGGCGAGCGCGGCTTCAACAAAGCTCATCGCCTTCATTCACCGCGAAAAGCGATGATACTGGCGGCGGGCCTTGGCAAACGCATGGGCAACCTTACGCAAGACACGCCCAAAGCTTTATTAACCGTCAACCATAAACCTTTGATTGTTTACCGCATCGAACAGCTTATGTCTGCCGGTGTTAAAGACATCGTGATCAACGTACATCAACATCGCGAAGCTTTCGAACAAGCCTTAGGCGATGGCTCACGGTTTAACTGCTGCATTCAGTATTCCTTTGAAGATGAAGTCTTAGAAACTGCTGGCGGCATTATCCAGGCGCTGCCTTTGCTTGGCGACCAACCTTTCATCATCACCAGTTGCGACACACTCACGGACTTTAATTTTTCTACATTGATGATTCACGATCTTGGCGAGCACTTGGCTCATTTGGTCTTAGTCGACAATCCGCCCCACCATCCGGAAGGCGACTATGGCCTTATCAACGGGCAGGTCTCACTAGAAGCAAAACCCAAATACAATTACGCAGGGTTTGGACTGCTCCACCCTCAACTGTTCGCAGGCCTTGTGCCCGGTAAACGCAAAAAAGCCGAAGTCTTTGCCGATGCGATTCCAAAGAAGCTAATCACTGGCGAACACTATGAAGGACAGTGGATGAACATTGATACACCTCAACGCCTAGCACAAGCTCAAGGTAGTACGCATTGAATCCAGCGCACAATACGTTGCGTGCGCGATGAAAACAAACGCTCTGCGTAATAACTGCCGGCCACACGCTTAGAAATTTCACTCAAGGTTGGGTATGGCGCAATAACCGTCGCCAGTTTACTGATAGGCATATTTTGCTGCACAGCCAGTATCCACGGCAAAATCAACTCGCCTGCATTGTGCCCGACGATACTGCAACCTTGCACACGGCCTTTGGGGCTGACAATCACTTTAATTAAGCCCGCCGTTTCTCTTTCAGCCTGCGCGCGATCATTATCTTTGAAAGAAAAGCGCAGTACGCGACAACGTTTCGCCTGATTTTCCTGCAAACCCACATGCGCTAACTCAGGATCAGTGTAGGTACACCAAGGCATCGCACGGTAATCCACTTTTGCAGGCCAAGCAAACAAACTATTGCGAATCACAATCCCGGCGTGATAACTCGCCGCATGCGTAAATTGAAAACGGCCGGCCACATCACCGACAGCAAACACACGGCGATTGGATACACTTTGCAAGCGCGCATTCACCACAATGCCTGGACGATCGTGTTTCACTTTAGCCTTATCAAGACCCAAACCATCAAGATTTGGCTTTCGCCCCGCTGCCACCAATAAATGCGAACCACTGATCACTTCTTGCTTACCCTCAGCCGCGATCAACACATTGATACTTTCAGAAGCCTGCTCAACGCGCTCAATCGTCACGCACTCGTGCAACTCCACGCCTTCTTCTACAAAGCGCTTTCGCACAACATCAACCAACTCAGGATCATCTTTAGGCAACATTGTCGCCATGTCCAACACCGAAACACGGACACCCAGGCGTCGATGGGCTTGTGCAATTTCACAGCCAATGGGTCCAGCGCCCACAATAATCAAATGTATGGGCTTCTCTTTTAAACTAAATATCGTTTGGTTTGTAAAATAAGGCACTGTGTCCAAACCTGGAATCGGCGGCACGCTAGCGGTTGAGCCTGTCGCTACCACAAATCGACGGGCTTTAATTTCGGCTTGCCCGGCTTTCACGGTTTTATTATCAATAAATTGCGCGCGCGCTTTAATCACCGTCACGCCTAATGTTTTAAACCGTTTTTCCGAGTCATTTGGGCGAATAGCTTCAATCACGCCGTGTATATGATCGTGTACTGCTTGATAATTAACCTCGGACACACTCGCTTCAACCCCAAAGCGCTTCGCTGACTCAATGGCTTTAGCGTGTTTGGCACTGGCAATCAAAGCCTTAGACGGCACGCAACCTGCATTGAGACAATCACCGCCCATCTCAGCCTGCTCGATCAAAACCACTGTAGCACCCATTTGTACCGCACCGGCTGCCACGCTCAAACCACCTGAACCACCACCAATCACACACAGATCAACCTTTAAGGTTTTCATCAGAGCCTTCCTTTCGTTTAAATCGTTTATACGCTATCGGCATGATCGAAAGCGCTGCCAGCAAAATCAGTGGAATCAAAATTTGCGGCTCAAACACAATCGCCCAATTAGGCGCCTCATTGCGTTCAAACACACTGCTTAAACCATTGCCCACTGCCACATAAACCAAACTGCCCGGAATAATGCCTATCAGTGTTGAGAAGGCATACACAGCAAAACGTACATTCAATAAACCCGGCACAATATTCACCAACCAAAAAGGAAACACCGGCAACAACCGTAGAAACAACAAATAGCTCAACGCGTTGTCTTGAAAACCGCGCTCAAATTTTTTAAGCCAGGGGCCAGCTTTTTCACTCAAATAATCCGCAAAGGCATAACGCGCGGCCAAGAAAACCACGCAGGCGCCGAAAGTTGCTGCAATCACGACCCAAAGAGCGCCCCAAACCACACCGAATAAAAAACCTGCGCTCAACGTGAGTACCGTCGCACCCGGAAACGAAAACGCCACAGTAATGATATATATCGTCATGAACGATAAGACAGCCAGCACCGCGTGCGTGCGTGCCCAACTGACCAAGGCTTGATGATGGGTTTTTAACATGGAAAAGCTTAAGTAATGATGCCAGCCTAGCGCAAAGAAGAGCAGCAGGCCCAAAAGCAGCACAGCCACAGGAATGAGTCTAAGAACTTGAAAGCGCACCCTATCCATTTGGCAAAATTTTTCCATAAAATATTCAAAAGCTTAGCAGGCTATTGGTTTTTTGCAAAAAATTCGTTAGCCTCATACGCTATTACTCAGGAGATGCACATGTCAGATTGTTTGTTTTGTAAGATCATTGAAAAAACTCTGCCGGCGACCCTTGTCCACGAAGACGAACACTGCCTAGCTTTCCGTGATATTCATCCACAAGCGCCCGAGCACATCCTGATTATTCCCAAAAAACACATCGCCACGCTGAACGATTTAGAAGACATTGATCAAACACTGGTCGGTCACCTGGTGCTCACCGCAAAGAATCTAGCCAAGCAAATCGGGGTCGATCATAACGGCTATCGCTTAAATTGGAATTGCAATCGACACGGCGGGCAAGAGGTGTACCACATTCACTTGCATTTACTTGCCGGCCGACAAATGACCTGGCCACCGGGTTAAGACTGGGATAGGGCATGGTTTTTGACCCATGATACTTGCTGTTTAGCACGGCGACAGATTCAGCGCTTATATCAGCAAAAAATAGTCTAATGGCACAAAAAGCGTCTTCGCGTTTTCAGCGATGTGTAAACTTGAAGAAGAAATCACGAGATTATAATCCGAGTTAATTTTCTTCATGCTTTTAACGACCTGCTCTGTGGTTTTTTCACCCATGCCAACCTCAATTATTAACTGCTGACGATTTAATATTTGCAACACAAAGTCAGCCCCGCCTTGAGTGCTATCGTAGCGCATAGAACCCTGCCCCCTAAGAATGAACTCTCTGTATAGATGGGAGCCCACCAAATCTTCCAACAACTTTCCTTGTCTGGCCAAATAGGTGCTCTCCTGTCCAGTAAAGTAAAAAAACGCCATCCTAATCGCAGGTGACATAAAAAGGTATTTATTCGGTTTTTTCGCAGCACTCATGTTAGAGCCATAAGCGGGCACTTTTATCAGCAACTCTGCTTTTTCCAGGGCCTCAAGAATGCTGCTAATCGTGTGCCGGCTTATCTGAAAAACCTTCTCGAGCTTAGCCAAGCTCGTTACATCATTTTCAGCCAAAACAAAAAGAATCCGCTTAACAATACTGAGCGTTTCTACAGTAAATTTACCCACATCTGGCAAATCAAACTTAATTATTTTATCAAGAAGGGATGAGATCGAGTCATAAATGCTCACCTCACTTGGCATGGTTAACGCAAATGGAAAAGTACCATAAGAGAGAAACTGCCTAACATCTTTTCTATCAACACCTGACCAATATTCATTAATCGAACCACTTAAAGTTAAGAGCTCTGACTGCGCTTCTTCTGCATTATGAGAAAAATAAATGGCTTGGCGTATCTTTTGCTTTAAGCCCTTTGTTGGAAACACACCACTCTTTATCATTTGATATTCAGTAAATGACAAAGGAGACATTGTTTCAAAAATTGCGCGACGAGCCAGATTAGCTGTCGTTTGCAACGTGACTGCCGAGGAGCCAGTACAGCAAAAAAATACACGCCGGGTTTTCTCAAACAGTGATTTAAGCGTAACAGCCCATTTCGGATCAGCCTGTATTTCATCAAGAAATATAATCAAGGGTTTCTCTATACTTTCCAAAGCTTGCCCAATGATTTCTTCATACGCAGCAATCAAATCAGCAATGTCTGCATTCAGTAAATTTTTCGCGTCTTCAACAGACAAAAACAAACAGGTCGACGAAGCCTGGTAAGCTGTACACAGCTGGGCCATCAACGTAGTCTTCCCTACACCACGAAAGCCAGGGATAAACACCATCTTATGATTGGACGTCTGCTCTAAAAAACTACCAATATAGGAAAACAGCTTGATGTAGATAAAGCGCTGAGGGTATTTCTTACCGCTAATATCATGGATAAATCGCTTTAAACGATCATCATTACTTTTAATCTGCTGTTGAAGGTAATGCACTAAGTCTTCTTTCATATCTATTACAGTATACAAGAAACAATGCTTTGTAGTATATCATAATATACAAGAAGCTCAATAAGCCTATAAGCCATTGTTATTAAGGCATTTTTTGAGTAAATTCTTTGCAGCAAAAAACCGGGCAACGCCCGGTTTTTTGTTATCGATAAAACAGAAAGTTTTATTCGTCAGACGGTGTCTCTTCGCCCGCCGGCGCTTCTTCACCCAACTGCGATGGCTTCATGCTCAAACGTACGCGACCCTGGCGATCAATTTCGATCACTTTCACACGCACTTCCTGGCCTTCTTGCAGCACATCTTCAACCTTTTCAACACGGCCTTCAGACAACTGCGAGATATGAACCAAACCGTCCTTGCCCGGCAAGAATGACACCAAAGCACCAAAATCTAAAAGCTTGGTCACCTTACCCTCGTAGATTTTATGAAGCTCGGCTTCAGCGACAATGTTTTCCACCATCTCGATCGCTTTTCTACCAGCATCACCATCAACAGCGTAAATTTTCACCACGCCATCATCGTCGATATCAATCGTTGCGCCCGTGGCTTCGATAATGCCTTTAATGGTTGCCCCACCTTTACCAATCACTTCACGCACTTTTTCAGGTTTGACTTTCATCGTTAAGATACGTGGCGCTGTGCTTGAAATTTCTTCACGTGGCGCAGATAAAACTTCATTCATTTTACCTAAGATGTGCAAGCGCGCTTCGCGAGCTTGATCCAAGGCTTGTTGCATAATGAACTTCGTGATACCTGTGATTTTGATATCCATTTGAAGGGCTGTCACACCATTGTCAGAACCCGCCACTTTAAAGTCCATATCGCCCAAGTGATCTTCATCACCCAGGATATCAGTCAATACCGCGAAACGGTTGCCATCAAGCACTAAGCCCATCGCAATACCGGCCACCGGAGTTTTAACCGGCACGCCCGCGTCCATCAAAGCCATGCTGGTACCGCATACGCTGGCCATCGAACTTGAACCGTTGGATTCCGTGATTTCAGACACCACACGCAAAACGTAAGGGAATTCTTCGTAACTTGGCAATACGGCTGCGACACCGCGACGCGCTAAACGGCCGTGACCGATTTCACGACGTTTTGGACTGCCCATCATGCCCGCTTCACCCACGCAGTACGGTGGGAAGTTGTAGTGCAACATAAAGCGGTCTTTGAACTCACCCGACAAAGCATCAATAATTTGTGAATCGCGCTCCGTGCCTAAAGTGGCCGCCACAATCGCCTGCGTTTCACCGCGAGTGAACAATACCGAGCCGTGCACTTGTGGTAATAGACCTGTACGGATAGTGATAGGACGCACTGTGCGCGTATCACGACCATCGATACGTGGCTCACCGCTTAAAATACGTGAACGCACAACGTTTTTCTCAATGCTAGCAAAAATACCGGCCACATCATCCGCCGCAGGGGCTGTGTCGTCGCCTTCTTGGCAAAGCTCGGCAATCAAGGCATCACGAACAGCGTCTAGCTTTTCTTTGCGCGCCATTTTGTCAGAAATTTGATAGGCCGCAGTGACATCGGCTTCGACTTTCGCTTTGACTTGATCGATCAACGCCGTATTTTTCTCAGGGGCTACCCAATCCCAACGCGCTTTACCACCTTCTTCGACCATTTCATTGATCGCATTGATGACGACTTGCATTTGTTCATGACCATACCAAACCGATTCTAGCATCACGTCTTCTGGCAATAGATTGGCTTGTGATTCCACCATCAAGACAGCGTCTTGCGTGCCGGCAACCACCAAGTCCAAATCAGACGTTTTCAACTCTTCTTCGCTTGGGTTTAATAAATATTCGCCGTCTTTGTAACCCACGCGCGCAGCACCAATAGGGCCAGCAAAAGGCACACCCGACAAAGCCAAAGCCGCCGACGCACCGATCATAGCAGGAATATCCGTTTGAACCGCTGGGTTCAAAGACATCACTGTCACCACCACTTGCACTTCGTTTTTGAACTCTTTCGGGAACAATGGGCGAATTGGGCGGTCGATCAAGCGTGAGATCAAGGTTTCTGATTCCGCCGGGCGACCTTCACGTTTGAAGTAGCCGCCTGGGATTTTACCCGCCGCGTAAGCTTTTTCTTGATAGTTGACGGTTAAAGGGAAAAAGTCTTGGCCTGGCTTCATGTCTTTTTTGGCGACCACTGTCACCAAGCACACGGTGCCTTCTACGCTGACCAAAACAGAAGCGGTGGCTTGACGAGCAATTTCACCGGTTTCAAGTATGACATTGTGCTTTCCGTACTGGAAAGTCTTGCTGATTTTATTCACTGATAATTACCTTATATATGACAGGCCCCGGCATTGCTTCCAGGCAGCCCACACCGTGGGCAAAAGTGCAGAGGCCTTATTAAAAAGAAAAGGCTGAGTCTTACGCGATTTCGCGCAAACCCAACTTTTGGATCAAAGCACGATACGCTTCAAGTTTCTTACCTTTCAAGTATTTCAACAACTTACGACGTTGGTTTACCTTTCTAGTCAAGCCAACACGTGAGTGAAAATCGTGTTTATTGGCTTTGAAGTGTTCCGTTAATTTTTTGATATCGGCCGTTAAGAGCGCCACTTGCGCGTCGATTGAGCCTGTTTTACCGCCATGCTCAGCGATAATTGCTTGTTTTTCTGCTGCAGTTAGCATGCATTTCTCCACGTTCAAATTTTAAAAAGCGCGCCATTCTAAACCGAAGACTGGCAATTCACAAGGGCTGTCAACACATCTTGACTAAAATTTTGGCCTTTAGCGGCCAATCCATGTTAAAGTGCGCGCCGCTGAACCCACAGACGAGAACACAGCGTGACAAAAAGACTGATCAACAGCCTCATCTTAAGCAGCCTACTGTGCGTCGCTTTTGCCGCAAACACAAAACCCAAGCCTCAGAACCTGGATACGACGCTCACAAAAATATCCGGCAAAAAACCCTCAGAGCTGCAAAAACACATCAAAGAACAGAAAAAAGCCAGCGAGACACCGCTCGGCATCAGCTTTTTTGAGCCCAGCTACATATTGCCGGTCTACTACACAGCCAACCCAGACCAAGCCGTGTATACAGGGCACACACCCGATGGTCAAAAATTGAAAAACCTCGAGTTCAAAGGCCAGCTGAGCTTTATGGTGCCGGTCTGGCGAGACATGTTTGGCAAGCCCGACCTCAGCTTGAATGTGTCGTACACGCAGCTATCGTATTGGCAGTTTTACGCTAAATCCCAATATTTTCGAGAAACCGACTACGAGCCCGCTGTCTTTCTTTCGTATAATTTTCATAAAAACTGGCTACTCTACACAGGCATCGTGCACCAGTCGAATGGACGCGGTGGTGATATGGAGCGTAGCTGGAACCGCGCTTACCTGAATTTCATGTTTTCCCGCGGGCGCTGGATGTTTAGTGTAAAACCCTGGGTTTTGATTTTCAAAGCTGACTCTAGCGATTTACACAATCCCGACATTCGCCGCTACCTTGGCAATGGCCGCTTACTCATCGCGTACAAACGAGGCCGCAATGAGCTATCATTTATGTCACGCAATAACCTACAAAGCGGCTTTAAACGTGGCGCGATAGAGCTCACGTATAGCTTCCACGTGCTGCCGCATTTTTACATTTACACCCAATACTTTAATGGTTACGGCCAAAGCTTGATTGAGTACAACCACCGCACTCAAGCCTACGGCATCGGTATCGCCTTGAATGACTGGCTCTAAGCACCCCCCTTTGTGGCTTGACTTAATCAAAGCAGAACCACTAATATAAAATGCACTCAAGGATGAAAAACTATGCGCACAATTTGGGCCGGCATTTTAATCTTACTCTTATCGACTCACGTTTTCGCATTAATCCCCGACCCGACTCATCCTGAAAAGCCCGCTAATTGCCAACTGCACACACTCTATTGCAAAATCATGGAGCTGCAGCCGGAGAGTGACCCGAAGTGGGCAATGAATTTATCCAATGCCCTCATCAAGCACGCGAAACAGTACAACATGGACCCCTGGCTATCGCTCGCGATTGCCATGCAAGAAAGCGGGCTGCGCAACATTCACCGAAACAATAAAACCATCGTCTTTAAAGAGCACTGTGAACAAGGCAAACCCTGCGAAAAAACTTATGATATTGTCGAGGGTCACTCAGACATCACGGTGTTTCAACTGCACGTTAATACCATTATCAACTACGGCATCGATCCGCTGCGCCTGACACAAGACTTGGATTACCTAGTCGATTGGCACTATCGTATTTTAAAGCGCAAACAACAGGAATGTCGTTCTTACGAGCGAGAAGCTTGGGCGTGCTATCACAGTCGAACACCGGTTTTGCACCAACGTTATGTAAAACAGGTCGCACAGTATTATCACGGTGAAAAAACCATCACAAACGATGAAAAAAGCGCGCCGAAAAAAATCGTGGTGGTCGAGAATAAATCGAGCGCCTTAAATAAACTCAAGCAATCGTTTATGGCTTGGTTTACACCCAAGGCAAACCCCTAAACGTTGCCGCCTAAGCCAGCATGCGCTTAGCTGCTAACACTCGCTCATCGTCTGTTCTGGCCAAACCTTTAAACGCATCATCCTGATAAATACGCACCAAGGTTTTTGCAGGGATAGCGTGGCTGGCAGGCGAGACTTTCTGACCATGACGAAGCTTGGCCACGCTTTCGGCATCTAAGTCACAACGCATGATACCCTCAAGTAATACCTCAACAGGTAACAAGCGAGCGCGCAAAGCCTCGATACCTTTTTGCTCTTTAATGGTTTCTAACTTATCCAGAGATAACATTTGGTCAGCTTTAAACGGGCCGGCTTGCAAGCGTCGCAAGCTTTGTACATGCGCACCACAACCGAGCTTTAAGCCCATATCGTCAATCAAAGTACGAATATAGGTACCTTTAGAGCAATGCACGTCCAAGGTAAGACTGTCACCCGAATAATCAATTAAGCTCAGCGAATAAATCGTAATACTTCGCGACTTACGCTCCACGCTTAAACCTTTTCGCGCAAGCTTATACAGCGGCTGCCCTTTGTGTTTTAACGCAGAATGCATCGGCGGCACCTGTTCGATATCCCCAAGAAATGAATCAACAACGTCTTTAACCGCGTCTTCCGTGGCATCGATCGCCTGCTCATCGATAACCTCACCTTCTGCATCACCTGAGTCCGTGCGCACACCCAGCTTAGCTTGCACACGATACGCCTTGTCGGCATCCAATAAATACTGAGCATATTTTGTCGCCTGCCCGAAACACACGGGCAACAGACCCGTGGCCAACACATCTAAACTGCCGGTATGGCCGGCTTTTTTCGCCTGAAACAAACGGCGTACTTTTTGCATGGCCTGGTTCGACGACATGCCCTGCGGTTTATCCAATATCAACACACCGTCAATGTTTTCCATGCTTGTCTCTTCAAAATAAAGTGGGCAGAGTATACCATGTAAGCCATTTTACGACAGGGGGCAACATGAGCATTATTCAACGCCTAGACACCATCACAAGCTGGCAACCCGAGCACACGCCCGACAACAGCGAGACTTCACTGGAGCAAGGCCATGTCATTTATTGCCCAAACCTGCATTTCTCGCTCAGCGATGATGAGCAACGCATCATCACACCCACCGTCGTCGCAAAAAATCGCAAAAACGCAAGCTACAACCCCAACAATGACAAACTTTCCGGTGTCTGTGATAACACTGAGTTGCAACACACACTACACACGGTGATGAAACGTTTTGCCAGGTCGGCTGAACGGTTCGCTCACCGCCTCCTACCGCATTACGCCGAACAGTTAAGCTTAGGCCGCACCAGTTTTCGGCCTGTGGAAATTGATGGGCGTGAAGCCCCCTCGATTCGAAAAGATGATAAGCGCTTGCATGTGGATGCGTTTCCAAGCACCCCCATGCAAGACAAACGCATCTTACGTTTATTCTGCAATGTTAACCCCGAAGGCAAACCGCGCTGCTGGCGTACAGGCGAGCCGTTTAATCAGCTGGCTGAGCGCTTTGCCAAAAAACTCAAAGCCCCTTTTCCCGGTCTTCGACGTGTTTCACAGCTTTTGGGCATCACGCGTCGCTACCAAACCTTGTATGATCACTACATGCTGGCCTTGCATCATACGATGAAAGAAGACACCGCGTATCAAAACAGCATCGCGCAAGAACCCCTTGCACTCGCCGCCGGCGCTACTTGGCTATGCTTTACCGACAGCGTGTCACACGCTGTCGACAGCGGACAGTATCTCTTCGAGCAAACATTTTACTTGTCGTACACCAACATGCAAAATCCCGCCTTATCACCGCAAGCGATTTTGCAAACGCACTTCAAAGACGATTTGTTAACAACCTAGACACTCTCGCCTATCTTCGGCCTCGGGTTGACGAGTATCGCGAGGATAACCCGGGGAAATAAACACAAAGAGACAGGCAAACATCGATGCAAGAAAGCTACGGTGATTTAACCGTCAGAATATAATTACCCGCGCACCAGCTATCGGCATACGCACCATAAAAATACTGGCCGCCACGAAAGCCCACACTGGCAAACGTCATTTTCGTTTTAAACACGCTGCTTTTAGGCCCATCGATATACTCATCGGCTGTGCCATTAACTGTGATCAATCCGGATGGCTGCGCTTGTTGATCGAGCTTAATATTTTTCAACTTGATCACACCCGCCGCCGTTAATCTATTTTTTGCAGGGTCAAAGACTACCGGGTCCATGTTTTCACGGCAAATGGCATCGGTGGTTTGAGGGTTAACCGCTCGCACGTCATAAAACTGCAGCTCTTGCGCCTGGCGCAGGTGAAACAGCGAAGATTGCGCCAAAGCACTGAAAGAAGAAGAAACAAGAAGCAGAATGCTGAAACTGTGTTTTATACCAGAAGACATACGCGGCCCTCTAAAATGAATAGCGCCTAGCTTACGAGATGTACGCTTATTTTTCAAGACGACGCCTCAGTTAATACTCAGTTAATAATACCCGCATACACTCCCACCAAGATTTAAAAAAAAGGGGCGCCCATGAAACAAGAAAAACTTAAGGCTATCTATGTAGACATCAGTAATTTTGCTGAACAGAGAGAAATTGAGCAACTGTGCCAAAAATTAGGACAAAAAGGCATTGTTTTCACATTTAAACATCAAAAAAAATTCTTTGCTTTATTGAAAGCATTGGAAGACAAATATCCGCACTGCAAACTTTTTGTCGTTTCCACTGAATGCAGACATTCAAAACAAAATGAACTTTTAGAGAAAATTATCAATAGCAACCTCGAAACAGAACTTGGCCCACAGTACAAACAACTGCAATTAAAGATTGCATGCATCATGCAACCTGCCGCCAGAGGTGAGACAGTTATGCATCGCTTTGCCAACGCCGCCCAAGCCCACGCAAAACACATAAATGAACTCGAGGCTGTTATGTACATACCCCCGAAAGGTCAACACAACGCTAATGCAACCGAGCATATTCACCATCAATGCACAAGTTTAACAGGCTGCCTAGAGGCATTGGGCTTTAGCGAAAGCGCCATCATAACAGCATTAAAGCAAACCCTACCCAAAGCGCCACCACGTGATCGCAGTATGTACAGACTAACAGGGGAAATCAGGGCAGCGGCAAAAGCAGAAGCGCAAGTGCGCCAGCAACCCGCCGATCTTTTGTCGAGCCCGCCTCCTGACTCAAGCGAGCACTCGCCACGCGGCGAGATAGCAGACCTTGGCGCGCTTCGTCGCGTTGATTCAATCGACGCTTTTCCGGTAAACCAAGTTTCCCAGCCATCACCCGCATCAAGCAGCAGCGATATGCGGTCCCCAAGCCATCCAGTTGTTTCTTCTTCGTTTGAATTACGACGATACAGTGAAAGAAATAATTCTTTTGATGCGGATGCTATACGCGAAGCCTTAGAAGCGCTTCAATCCGCAACTCAACTCACCAAAAAAGAAGCACCCCCTCCAGGACAGTCGAGCACGTCACTGTGGCTACGATTACAGCCCCCCGCTGAAACAGCGCCAAACGCACAGAGCGAAGAAACTGATCTTGATAGAATGCGCTCAAACGTGACTCAAAACTGGCGAGACGGCGCAGCCGTGGTCGAGGCAATAGAACATCGCGGTGATAGCGCCACAAGCAGTAGCGTAGTACAGCAAGCTCAATTATCTTTCAGTGCCAATTTAGCCGCGTGGAGAGCACGTGAATCAGCGGCGCGAGCGCAACAGCCCCCAGTACGCAACAGCGGCGATGAGAGACAAGACGAACAAGAGACTAGCCAACGGCCTTAAGGAAGTTTGCAAAAGGCTCGCTGAAATCGCGGTAAATGCGCCAGCGCCTAAGTTTTGCAACCCCCCCAGCAATGCGCCGGCGGTACCGGCGCGGCGCGGGAAATTCTCCAAGGCACCTGCTGTGGCGGCTGGAAATAAAATGCCACCGCCCAGCATATAGACCGATACCGGTGCGATCACCAAACTCACAGACAGGTAACCTTCCCAAGCAAAATAAAACATCACCGCACTGGATATCACCAGCACCAACACGCCCAAGCGTATAATCGAAGGTAATTCAAAACGGTGACTGCAGCGACCGGAAATATAGGCGCCCAACAAATAAAATGGCAGAGGGATAACAAACAAGACACTGATCACCTCAGGTGATAGATGTAAAAGCTTGCTGAAGATCACCCCGCAACTCGCCTCAAATACCGAAACCCCGGCAAAGGTCACCAGCAAACAAAACATATTGCCCAAAAAAGCACGGTGTAAAAGAATTTCTTGGTGATCTTTTAGCAAGGTTTTAGGGCTCGCGCGCAGCTCACCCAAGTGTGGATTGGTTTCTTTAAACGAAAACCATTGAAACCACAGCACGAACAAACCAAAGACCAACAAGAAGATAAAATTGGCTCGCCAATTAAAGCTGGCCGTGAGCAAACCGCCAATTAAGGGCGCGATCAAGGGCGCAACGATTAAAGCCATGCTGATATAGCTGGACACGCGATGCAATTCGCGGCCCGAGTACAAGTCACGCATCACTGTGCGCGCCATCACCCCACCCACACCGATACCCATGCCTTGAATCAAGCTGCCGATGAGCAAAGTACTGAGCACATTTGACGCCGCAGCAATCGCCGAACCCACGGCAAAAATGATCAAACCAAATAAAATGGTGGGGCGACGACCAAAAATATCCGACAACGGGCCGTAAAAAAACTGTGACAAGCCATAGCTCAGCAAGTATGCCGCCATCACCGTTTGAATGTGCGTGGGGTCGACCACGAAATGCGTGGCCATTTGCCCCATGGCCGGCACATAGATTGTGTTACACATCTGTCCGACAGCGGCAAGCGTTGTGAGCAAGGCCAAAAGTAACAATAAAGGAGGCTTGGTGATGATGTTCATGATACCGCCCGGGAAGACGAAAAACTGGCGCGACTATACGCCCAAAGCCCAAACCCAGCAAGCCATTTTAAATGCTCAATATCACCACTGGGCAGAAATGCTTTGGTCATGCCAGCATCATGAGCTAGACTGTCCATAAACTCAGCTTAAGGACTCGCTCAGTGGCCACCGTTATCTCAAAAAACACACTCAATCAGCTGCTTGAATCAGCCGAGTTAGTGAAACAAGAACGCGGTCAGCCGAAAGTTTTGCGCCTACCCGATGAAAAGCTTATTTTGAAATGCCACTGGGCGCCGGATGAACTGCCTCTCTTGGAACGCCTTTCCTGGAAAAAACGCACGCGCCACTTACGACACAGCAGGCGCTTTGTCGCTAATGCCAAAAAACTGAAACGACGCAATATTATCAGCACCGAGGTTCAGAACTTTTATCTCTGCAAAAACCCACAAGTTGCGATTATCGCCTACCGCGAGCTTGAAGGAAAAACCTTGGGTGAACATCTCGCACAGAGCAAACCCAGCAATCCGAGCATTCTAAAAAGCTTTGTTCGCTTTCTGTGCAAGCTTCACACCTCGAACATTTATTTTCGCGCAGGCCACGAAGGCAACTATCTTTACGATGGCAAACAATTCAAGCTGATCGATATTGATAACACAACCTTTCGCATGAACCTTCGCCGCAGCGCAAAAAACGTAGCCTACCTCATTGAGCATGCCAACCGTGAACGCGAGCTGATTGATAGAGCCAGAGCTTATGAATTACTGCACTACTATTTTGAGTTGCAGAATTTTTCAATTTCTAAAATAGAAAAATTTCTCAAGCGATTTAACACAAGCCTCACTAAGCGCGGCTACCTTGCCGAGCCCTTTAGCCTGGCTGAGCTTATGGCGTGTTCGACACAGCCGGCACAAAATCCAACACGCGCTCACCGTGCTGATCACTGAAAAACTGTGTCCGACCTTGCTGATTGCAGTACTGATGCAAAAGCGATTGATGAAGCGGCTCAAAAGACTGAAGAATCCTTTCGATGTCTAAAAATATGTGCGTCAGGCGCCTTCCCGGCAGTGCGCCTGCTTGATAGTTTTGCTCTCCTGAAGCCAAGACAAAAGCCTTTCCCAATGCCGTTATCACAGGTTCAATTTGATCGCTATTTAATTCCTCAGCATGATTCGCAACCTTGGAGCTGAGCACAAACAAAATACGTGCCTCATACAGCTTAACCAGGTTCATTAACCGCTTCGCAAAAGCCTGACTGGATCTTGCCTGCCTCAAGGCAGCATCTTTTCCCAGCGCACCTGTTAAACCCACTAAATGCGCATGAACCTCCCTTGCCTTCCCCTGCTTTATCAATGGCTGACTGTGCAACGTCTGGCGTTGAATAGCAGCGATGATGTTGCTGACCACATGGCGACCGACCTCGGAGAAATAATCGCTTGATATTCGTGGTGTTGGTCCATCAGCCACTAAGGTAGATCCGGCGGGCAGCAAGGGTGTTCTTTCACCAGGAGCGCCCACAATCGCAGGTGCTACCGGGCTTTTTGGCTTGCTGCACAAGCGGTTTGCTAGCTCTTGATAGGAAAAATTCTGTTGTGTTAAAAAATCTAAAGTGGACGGGTTAACATCAAATAATTTTGGAGTGGGCTTACCTGACCTCGTCTCAGCCTCGACCTGAGTCCTCGGACGCGGCGGCATAGCCTGAACGTCAGACGACGGCTGCCTTTGGCTGACGCCAAGCTGATACCGGCCATGAAAAACCTCTAAATGAAGCTTAGAAACCGCTTTCAACAGCAACACAGATTTTCGCCCTTTTAAAATCGCCTGTCTTAATGCTTTCTGCAGCGTATCCAACGCCGTTTCAAGATGCTGTATTTCATTAGCTGCGACCACAGCCTTAAAAAAGGTGCGCATGGTATTGGTAAAACGCGGCCTAGCACGTTTTCTCAACAACCACTCACTGCGATTGCGGGCCAAAGAACCGGTGTTTATATCAACTGGCCCATGCCCCATATAGCTTTCGAATAATTTCAAGCACGCCGATTGCCCCGCAATTAAAAAAGCAGCGTCATTGGTTCTGGTTTGTGTTGGTGCCGCACTACGGCTTGCTGCCACCGTGGGGTTTCCAGGCATCTGTACTGTCCTTTTCTTGTTATCACTAGGGCGTGTTCCTGAACTCTCGACAGGCGCGAAAAACCAGCGATGAGCTTATGGACACGCCCTAGATACGGCTTATCTTAATCGCTATTTATTAAGGAAACCTTAGGGCCGACAAGAAAATAACCCGAGAGATAAAACCCGAATTATCACCCGTCTTCGCTTACGCTACGACGAGGTTCAATCCAGGCTTGCTACACATAAATAAATACGGAACAAAGATAGCTTGGATTTTTATCCAAGATCACAAACGGCTGAGAATATCATCCATACGACCACCGGCTTTCACCGCAGGGTCATGGTAAAACTTTAGGCTTGGGGTAATACGAAGATCGAGCTCTTCGCCCACACGCTTGCGCAAAAACCCGCTGGCTTTTTCAAAACCCTTTAGGGTTTCGGCGATATTCTCATGAGAAAACGCGAGATAAACACGGGCGTGCGCTAAATCGCGAGAGACATCCACATCGGTAATGGTCACGCCTTGCACGCGCGGGTCTTTGACTTCACGCGCGATGAGCTCGGCTAAAACTTGTTGCAGCGCGCGGGCTACGCGCGCTACACGTTCAGGGCTTGCCATTAGAGCGAACGCTCCACTTTCACGATATCATACACCTCGATCTGATCGCCGGCTTTGATATCGTTATAATTTTTCACGCCAATACCGCACTCCATGCCGTTACGCACTTCTTGCACATCGTCTTTGAAACGGCGTAACGATTCAAGCTCGCCTTCAAAGATCACGACGTTTTCACGCAAGACACGAATTGGCTTAGAGCGCTTGACCGAACCTTCAATGACCATACAACCGGCAATCGAGCCAAACTTCGGCGAGCGGAACACATCGCGCACTTGCGCCAAACCAATGATTTGCTCTTTCTCTTCTGGGGCCAACATACCGCTTAAGGCACGTTTAACCTCATCGATGGCGTCGTAAATCACACTGTAGTAATGCACATCGATATCATCTTTTTCAATCAGCTTTCGCGCCGTGCTATCAGCACGCACATTAAAACCGATAATGACCGCTTGCGATGCCAGTGCCAATGTCGCATCTGAGCTTGTGATACCACCCACACCTTTAGCGATAATATTGACTTTCACCTCATCCGTTGAAATCTTATTCAAAGATTCAACCAAGGCTTCAACCGAACCTTGCACGTCCGCTTTCACCACTAAGTTTAAAATGCGCGCTTCTTGCGAATCACCCATTTGAGCAAACATGTTTTCAAGCTTCGCGGTGTGTAATTTTTGCAGCTCTTGCTCACGGCGTTTAGCCTGTCTGAACATTGCCACTTCGCGCGCTTTGCGTTCAGTCGGCACCACAAAGACTTCATCGCCGGCTGCTGGCATACCTGACAAACCTAAAACTTCCACCGGAATGGATGGGCCCGCATGCTGCACTTTATGCGCTTTCTCATCGAGCATGGCACGCACTCGACCATACTCAACACCTGCCAAGACAATATCGCCATGATTCAAACAACCTTCTCGCACCAAAATGGTGGCAACGACACCGCGCCCCTTATCGAGCGAGGCTTCCACCACCATGCCTTTAGCGGGGCCTTTATTGGGCGCTTTTAGCTCTAAAACTTCAGCTTGCAATAACACAGAATCCAGCAAGTTATCCACGCCTTCACCCGTTTTGGCAGAGATATGACAAAACATCACATCACCACCCCAGGCTTCAGGGATGACATCATAATTACCAAGCTCGGCTTTAACTTTATCCGGCTCAGCTTCCGGCTTATCAATTTTATTGACGGCCACGATGATCGGCACCTTGGCCGCTTTAGCGTGTTGAATCGCTTCAATCGTTTGCGGCATCACACCATCATCGGCTGCAACCACCAAAATAACAATGTCGGTCGCTTGCGCACCGCGAGCACGCATCGCCGTAAACGCTTCGTGACCCGGTGTATCTAAGAAGGTCACCACACCCTTTTCGGTTTCCACGTGGTAAGCACCAATATTTTGGGTAATACCGCCGGCCTCACCTGCGGCCACTTTCGTGCGGCGAATATAATCAAGCAAAGTTGTTTTACCGTGGTCAACGTGACCCATAATGGTCACCACCGGCGGACGAGGCTCTGGCTCGCCGTGGCCACTGACGTCAGCTTGAAGATTTTCTTCAATCGCGTTGCTGCTAGAAAGTTGGTACTTGTAACCCAACTCTTCAGCTAAGAGCTGCGCTGTTTCCTGATCCAGCATTTGGTTTATGGTGGCCATAGTGCCCATCTTCATCAACGATTTCACTAACACAGCCGCCTTAATGTTCATGCGTTTAGCCAAATCTGAGACGGTGATGTTTTCAGGAATAACCACTGCTTTTTGAATAGGCTCAGCAGGCTTTTGGAACGTGTGTTTATTATTGATCTGAAATATACGGCGTTGTCTAGACATCGACACACCGTGCGGATCATCAACTTCTTCGTCCAAATTGATTTTACGCAAATCAACTTTTTTACCGGCGCGAAACTTATCTTCTGGACGAACAGGTTTAGCCGCCGCCTTGCGTTTTTTCTCACGCGCGCGCTCTTCCTCATCTGCATCGTCTTCTTGACGCTTCACATGTTTTTTATCGACCGGAGTCGCGGTGGCGACTTGCGCTTCAACGACAGCCTCTTGCACTTCCTCTTCCACCGACTCAGTATCGTCTTTATCCTGCTTTGTTTTTCTGGCTCCTTCAGCACGCTGAATCGCCTCAAGGCGAATCGCTTCTTCACGCTCCGAAGCTTCTTTCTCGGCTTGGCGCTTTTGCAACTCTTCTTCAGACAAGCCCAGTACCTGTGGTGCCGGGGCTTGCGTTTCAGACGCGGCTTGCGCGAAACTGCGTTTTTTCACCACCTTCACGCTCACCGAGCGTTTATCCCCGCCTTGCGTGCCTGTGACACTTAAGTTGCCCACCGTTCTGCGCTTTAACGTCAATGTTTTTGCGCCACTGTCTTTACCTTTTAAGGTGAGTTTTTTCTCAGCCGTAGGCTTTACTTCTACCTCATCAGCACCCTCGCCCAAAAACTCACGGATTTTTTTCTGTTGCGCAGGAGAGACCTCAGTCTCTTCGTCTTTCACGCGCATATTGGCTTCTTTAAACTTCGACAACAAATCATCGCTGCTTAAGCCAAGTTCTTTCGCCAAGGTTGCTACACTGACTTTATCTGCTGACATCGTTCACCTCTTACTTTCTTTCTTCCGCTGCTGAAAAAGTGCCTTCCCGCCTACGCAGGAATGACACGGATTTTCTTACTCAAACCACGGCGCACGCGCGGCCATGATTAAATCAGCAGCTTTACCTTTCGTTAAACCACAGATACCCAGAATGTCTTCAACGGCTTGTTCGGCCAAATCTTCTTGCGTCACGATACCTTTGGTTGCCAAGGCTTGCGCCAAGGCTTCATTCATGCCATCAAGAGCGAGCAAATCATCAGCCGGCTTAGCTTTACCCGCACCGCTTTCGATCGCCGCTTTTGCACGACGCTGAAGCTCATCAACGATGTCTTCATCAAAACCTTCGACACCTAAGAACTCATCGCGCGACACGTAAGCCACTTCTTCCAATGAGCTAAAGCCTTCAGCAATCAACACAGACGCAATGTCCTCATCCACATCCAAGTGCTGCATGAAATCTTCCATCACCGATTGTGCTTCGTTTTGTGATTTTTTCTCAGCGTCTTCTTCGGTCATCACATTCAAGGTCCAGCCGGTAAGCACGGAAGCCAAACGCACGTTTTGGCCGTTTCTGCCGATCGCTTGTGACAAATGGTCTTCATTCACAGCGATATCCATCGCATGAGAATCTTCGTCCACCACGATCGAAGCCACTTCCGCTGGTGCCATGGCGTTAATCACAAATTGTGCCGGGTTATCTTCCCACAAGACAATGTCGACGCGCTCACCATTGAGCTCATTCGAAACAGCTTGCACACGCGCACCGCGCATACCGATGCACGCACCGATAGGATCAATACGGCCATCGTTCGTTTTCACCGCCAATTTAGCGCGAGAACCTGGGTCACGGGCCACGGCTTTGATTTGAATGGTCTCTTCACCAATTTCTGGCACTTCGATACGGAACAACTCGACCAACATTTCAGGGCAAGCACGGCTTGCGATAAGTTGTGGGCCTTTACGGTTTTCACGATCAATCGTTTTCAAATACGCACGAATACGGTCATTAATGCGCACCGCTTCACGTGGCAACATTTCTTCACGCGGAATCACCGCCTCAGCATTATTGCCCAAATCTAAAATAATCTGATCACGTGTGACGCGCTTAACCGTACCGTTGATGATTTGGCCAAGCTTAGACTCATACTCTTCAGCCATTTTATCACGCTCAGCTTCGCGCACTTTTTGCATAATCACTTGCTTGGCAGTTTGTGCGGCAATACGACCAAAGGCAGGCGCTTCGATTTGTTCACGGTAGGTGTCGCCAATCTCTAATTTAGAATCACGCTCTTTACCTTCTTCCACACTCCAGTGGCGCGGCGGAATGTAATCCAACTCAGGATCATCTAAATCCACAATCGTCCATTGGCGGAACGCTTCGTACTCACCCGTTTTAGGATCAATTTTTACGACGATATCCACATCCATATCGCCATAGCGTTTTTTAGCCACAACAGCCAAAGCTGACTCCACAGCACTTAATACATCATCAAAAGAAAGTTCTTTCTGGTTCGATAACACTTCGACCATATTGAGAAGTTCTTTACTCATCGCTATTGCCTCTTTTTACTCGATTTAAAATCCACTACCGGAATCAAGTTCGCTTTGCCCACCGCATCAAACGGCACATCAAAACGCGCTGAATCCACAATCATTTCCACTGCCTCGTCACCCACAGCGTGAATCACACCCGTGACTTGGCGCCGCTCAGCTACGGGGTAACGCAATTTTACCCGCACTTCCAAGCCGTTAGCTTTTTCCCAATGCGCCTTCGTGAACAAGGGTCGATCAAGACCCGGCGAAGACACTTCCACACGGTAGGCTTGGTTCAAGCCTTCCACGGTTAACACAGCGATAAACTGCTCGGCAGCTTGCACACAATCATCAATGCTGACGCCGCCGGGTTTATCAATATATAGGCGCGCCAAGGCACCACCCGACTGGTTAATGATTTCAACGCCCACCCATTCAAAGCCCAAGCCTTCGGCCACGGGGGCTAAGAGTGCTGTGAGCTTGTCTGTGCCTGCGTGCATGCGCCAACTCCAAATAAAAAATGGGCCCGTAGCCCAATGTTGTAAAAAAAGCCCACAAGGGGCTTTTTATTGGCATTTGGTAGCGGGGGCAGGATTTGAACCTACGACCTTCGGGTTATGAGCCCGACGAGCTGCCAGACTGCTCCACCCCGCATCATCGAGGCCGATACTACGCCAATAACCTACCGCTTTCAAGGCTTTTCTATAAAAAACCCGGGGAATCCATTGACAAAAACGCCGAAGCTGTAGAATCTAGGCACTATAGAACAACGATAAGTGGTCAACAAAATGACGCGAACACCTCGCACCCCCAAACGCCCAGACACCGAAAAGGCTATGTCGCCTGTGACACCGCGGGCATTAACAAGCATCCGAGCCACACTGCCCTCATCCAGACCGTTAACTCGCATTAGGCCAAAAGACCCGCAACCCTCAGCGCCGCGTCTGCGCCACCGACTGTTTCAAAGCCCACAGACGCCCAACTTAACTCCCCCAACACGTTCACCCCTAGGACCTCAGTCAACGTGGTCTGCCAGGGAACGCCGCATCGAGTTCAGACCACCACAACTTGTCAGCAGACTACAGGCTAACGCATTTTTATCGCCTGATAGCCCGCCTGCCTACCTACCCCCAAGAACCCGACATTTGACTCTACCCCCACAACCTAACCAGCCTCGTATTTTTAATCCAGATTTCAGCGAACCACGCAAAGTAGACCCCAGCCTTAGAGTGCCGAGAATCTACGCCCATAAACCCACGACCATTTTCCCACTTAATGCACAAGAGCTTTTAGTTGAGACCATGAAATGGCTGCAAACACAGTCACTCACACCACTGAGATCCGAATCATGGCGAACCTTAAGCATATTAATGCAAGCAAGCTTACAAAACAAAAAAACTGAAGCACGCCATGAAAAGGAAGAACACGGCTTCTTAGAGGTTCATGGCACAGGCCTTTTAAGCGGCGTCATCCAGGTTGAATTACTTCATGCCATTTATGTGAGAAACCCTAAAGCTTTCGACTTAGACGCGCTTAAAGAAACTAAAGCCCGAAGCCTGGATGGTTTTTATACCAAATGTCTCGGGCCAATCATACCCAGCCTCAAAAGCCAAACCGTGTTTCTAACGGTCAAGCTTGCCACGCAAGATCCAGAACTTTTACAAGTAAATTTAGACGCCATACTAAAAATCACCCATGTGATAGGCCTTGGCAGGCTTGAAGCTGTCAAAGGGAAAGACGAAGATTGGGATTTTACGATATCACCACATCGAACCAATGATCTTCAAAGTTGGTCACTGTCAGAGCCAGACTTTTTAGCGTTAACACGGATGATCTTAGAGAAAAAACGCAATATTGACCTAGATTCTGTGCTCACTATTCTCTGCTCGCTTGAAACCCGCTCGGGTGCTGCTTTTTCTCGCCAGAGTGATACTCTGATGCGACATTTCCTAAAACGCTGCCTGGAACACTGTGACCCCGTCACTATCGTTGGAACAAAAACAAATGCCTTAAAAAAAGCCTTGAAGGATGTTTTAAATCACCGTATCGCCAAACAATTTTATCATTTTTCGGTATTTATTCTCGAGAACGAAGATAATTATCAAAGCTGCCTCGAAGAAACAGATGAAGTTTCAGCTTTCAAAGCATTTTGCAGAGTGTATAAAGACTTTTATGAAGCTGTTGCATTCCATGCCAACACCAGACTGTACAGAGGTGAGTTTTCCATTTCGAATCTATCAGTCCATTTAAACCTTATCGCCAAACTCACCGGGGCGATGCTAAAGCCCAATCTAAACCAAACCTTATTCACAGCACCGACTGAAAACCCGCCGGATGCGCTGAAGCCTTATCGACACAAAAACGACGAACAAACTATGCTCAACCATTTAGACTCACCTCATCGGTTCTTCGGTACACCTGTTGCGCCCAAACAATCCCGGACACCGAGTAGCGCACATGACTCGCCTGCGAGACAAACACCAAAAGCGCGTTGATTTTTGAACAAAACTTGGTAAAATTAGCCTCAAAAAGGCACAGTTGTCCCATTAAAAGTATTTTGCTTAAATTGACTACAAACGTTCAGTTTTGAGGGGAGGTTGGACGCAAATTTGATGAAACAGCGCAGTGTACACGCAAGTACATGAGCACGTTGAAGAAAATTTGCGTTCAAGATCGGCCAAAAATGGACGTTTCCTGTTTTAATGGACAGCACTGCTCAAAAAGGTCCTAATCATAATGAAAATTACTGCCTTACTCGCCTTATCGCTGATTAGCTTATGCGCCATCGCCAAAACACCGCCTAATTGCAACATAGGCTTTGGCCCACTACCGACATTTATTATCAACACAGTTCACAGCAACCACCCGTTTGCGTATCGTCTGCAAGCCGATAATAAATTGCCTCAGGGTTATTCTTGGGGCGGGCTGTATGCACGAGGGCTTTTTTCACACAGCGCGGTGCTTTATTGCATCGATGCAGACCAATTTATCGACGTGATCGATCGGCACAACAGCGATAATTACTGCATCATCGACAGTGGCACTGAGCTTGGCGACAACCACCTGCTCGTTTACCAACAACACGGTGATATGCACTGCCACATCACGATCGGTACCAGCCAAAACATCCAAGTGCGCTACCAGCATGCTTGGCATAGTGCTAAGCGTTTTAATGATACGCTGGTGATAGCGCGAACAAGCCTGGACTGAGCGCCGAAGGTGCGATAATCCGGGGTGAATAAAACCCGGGGTATCGCTACGCTTCAGGTCCTCGTTGACTTTGCTCCATTGAAGAAAACTATTTTACACAAATCAAACGATCAAACCGAGCTCATCCACTAATCGATAACTCGTGCTTCTGCCCTTAGCAGGGTTTTGCAGGAAAACCCCTCGCTTTTTCAAGACTTGAATATCTCTGAGCGCCGTATCCGTCGAGCATTTGGCCATGCTTGCATACTTGGACGTATTCATATGACCTTCAAAATGATCTTCCAGCATACGGTTAATCACCACACGCTGCCTTTCATTAACAGGTTTTTCATTCACTTTTTTCCAGAGCTCTGCTTTAAACAACACTTTCTTGAGCGAGTTTTCAGCGCGTAAAAGCGCCCTGGAAAAACAGCCTAAAAACCATTCAAGCCAAACAGTGATATCCGTCGTACCGCGCTGCTGCATTTCAAGCTGAAGGTAATACGCTTTTCTTTCGGCCTCAATTTGAGCGGATAGACTGTAAAAACGATCCGAAGTCTGCTCCGCTCTGGCCAAGGCCATATCAGCAATCGCCCGGCCAATTCGACCATTACCATCGTCAAAAGGGTGAATCGTCACAAACCATAGGTGTGCAATACCGGCTTTTAATAAAGGATCAACACCTTCTGAACCCTCAAACCAAGCCAAAAAGGTCGACATTTCCTGATCTAACTGGCTGGCCTTGGGTGCTTCAAAATGCACTGTTTCACGACCCATAGGACCAGAAACCACCCGCATTGGGCCAGAGGCAAGCGTTCTCCAGGCACCCACGTTAATACGATGCATTCCACTTCGACCGGCTGGAAATAATGCCGCATGCCAAGCAAATAAACGCTCTTTTGTGAGCGGTGTTTGATAATGCTGCGTGGCATCCAACATGATATCCACTATCCCCTCCACCTGACGATTAGGCAATAAATAACCGCCTATTTCGATACCCAATCGTTTTGCAATCGATGAGCGCACTTCTTCAGTACTGAGAAGCTCACCCTCGATCGCTGAAGACATTATCACTTCGCTCGTTAAAGCTGCGAGCGTTGTTTCTTGGCGCAAATCAAACCCCAAACTTTCCAGCCGACCCATGAGCCTGCCCTGGCGATGGCGTAAATCAGCCAGCACGACCGCTATTTTTTCAAACTCCCAACAAAACTCAGGCCAAGAGGCTTGTTCATAAATCCACACAGCAGCGCACCTTAATTACCGCAAATAATGCGGTGATTATACGCCTTAATCGCCGCAAAAGGCAAGCACCCGGAACGGCGGCGCAGAGGCAAGCACGAAGTAAATGTAGCCTGTATATGGACTCACCCCCATTGTAAAGGATAAAAAACACTCGAGCACAATAAGGTAAAGATTGCATCTGTATATCCGGCATCTGACGAGCTGTTGTTACACGAGGTAGTCTGTGTGATGC